>Ga0247805_1001531_pt1 | contig 11062 bp, 7 predicted proteins | sample UWRJL044104R1_FD_180930 | JGI IMG/M metagenome (GOLD analysis project Ga0247805, IMG submission 180930) | Plant litter microbial communities from Arlington Agricultural Research Station in Wisconsin, United States - UWRJ-L044-104R-1 | ecosystem: Environmental > Terrestrial > Plant litter >...
ATCCTGGAGAGCTTCGAAAGAAGATTTTTTACAAGACAAAACATGGTTGACCAACCTTACATTCAGAACCAGTTATGGTGCTCAGGGAAATGATAATATCGGTACATACTATGCATACGATGCTCTATATGCCATCAGAAATAATTTAGGGGAGAATGGCGTGGTGACTTCCAGACTTCCCACTCCCGATTTGAAATGGGAAACCAACCTGAACCTGAATATCGGTATGGACTTTGGCCTATTCAGAGACAGAATCAGTGGTAGCATAGAATACTTTAACAGAAGATCAAAAGACCTGTTGTTTAGTAAAGCTATGCCAAATTCAACAGGATTTAGTTCAATTGACGCTAATATAGGTTCCTTAAAAAACACAGGAATTGAGATTCAGTTAAATACAGTTCCGATAAGCACGACAGATTTCAGATGGACATTCGGCATTAATGCAACATACTTCAAAAACAAGATTACAGACTTACCGCAGGATAACCTGATCTCCGGAAATAAACTCCTGAGAATCGGCGGTTCGATCTATGATTTTTACCTCCGGGAATGGGCAGGGGTAAATCCAGAAAATGGTAATCCACAGTGGTATAAAAATAATGGACAAGGTCAGAAGGTAGTTACCGAAACCTATTCTGAAGCTACCCAATATGTTCAAAAAAGTGCATTACCTGATTTAGTGGGTGGTATCAGCAATACATTCACCTATAAACAATTTGAACTTTCTGCATTATTATCTTACAGCCTGGGTGGCAAGATACTTGATGGAGACTATACCTCAATGATGCACAATGGAAATAGTCCCGGAAGAACCTGGTCTGTGGAAATGCTTAATCACTGGACACCGGAAAACACAGACACAAATGTACCCAGATTAACTACAGATAACCTGGGCTGGACACAAACGTCAACACGTTTTTTATATGATGCCACCTATGCACGCCTGAAAAACGTCAGCCTGAGTTATAGCTTACCAAAAGCAATGGTAAGCAGAATGAACATTAACAACCTGAGATTTACATTATCCGGAGAGAACCTGCTGACCTTTTACGGTCATAAAGGAATGGACCCGGAACAAACCGTAAACGGGGCAACCTATTTTCGCTACCCGGCCATGAGAACTTTCTCTGCAGGCGTTAATCTCACTTTCTAACACCAGTTTAATTGAAATCCACATGAAAATTAATATCATAACTCCCCTGTTTGCCGCTGTTCTACTCCTTGTGGCCTCAGGATGTAAAAAGGAGCTCACTACCACCCCGACCACTGCTGTTTCAGAGTCACTGATCTATGGTGATGTGAACAATATCGAAAAAGTTTTAAATGGTACCTGGGCTTATATGAACGACACCTATTTCACCTATGCCAACCCCGGATACTCCACTATTCTGCGTACCAGTGATGCCATGGGCGACGATGTCGCAATTATCACTAATAAATACGGCTACAGGGATGCGTATGAATTTACGCTTGCAAATAACCAGACCCGGCTTGATGCCATCTGGACCATCTTGTACAAGGTGATTAACAACTGTAATAATATTATAACCAGAATTGATGCAGCAGAAGGATCAGCAGAGAAAAAAGCACAGATCAAAGGTCAGGCATTGGCATTACGTGCAAACAGCTATCTGACATTGGCAACATATTATCAATTCTCCTACCTAAAAGACCCGAATGCAAAAGCAGTTCCAATTTATACTCAGCCCACTAATTCACAAACGCAGGGTAAACCTAAATCCACCCTGGAAGAAGTTTATACTTTGATAAACGCAGACCTTGCGGAGGCCGAGACATTGCTTCAGAATTACACCAGACCAGGTGGCGCCAAATATAAGATCAATCTGGACGTTGTACATGGTCTACAGGCGAGGACATTTTTAAATACAGGTAAATGGGCATCAGCAGCTAAAAGTGCTGCAGAAGCACGTAAAAATTACAGCTACATGTCTGCTGCAAACTATGCTGCAGGGTTCAATGACCTTACTAATGGAGAATGGATCTGGGGACACGGGCAGCAGCCGGACCAGAATACGGCAAGTTATTCATTCCATTTTCTAGATGTAACTTCACCAAATTCTTATTATTATAGCTTTATGGCAGATCCAAACTTCAAATTATTATTTGAAGACAATGACATCAGATCCAAATTGTTTTCCTGGGACGAACAGGCAGGCAGAGAGGGTTATCTGCGTTACGGAAAATTTAAGTTCCGCCCCGACGAGACAGGTGATATTGTGCTAATGCGTTCCTCGGAAATGACGCTTATTCAGGCAGAGGCTTCAGCTAGAAATGGAGATTTGAATTCTGCAGTTCAATATTTAAATGAACTCAGACAAGTACGGAACGCTGCGCCGTTTTCATCTTCCGGTAATACAGCAACTTCTATAATTGATGCGATTCTTGTAGAACGCAGAAAAGAACTTTGGGGCGAAGGTTTTGCACTATCAGATATCTTACGAACCCAGACAGCGGTAGTTAGAAAACCTTATACCGACGCAACAGGTCAGCCTGTGAAAATAAATGTCAAAGATAAAAACGGAAATATTCAGTCCGTCAGCACCAGACCGCATACTACTTTGAAATTTCCAGATGGGTCTGCATTCGTGCCCAACAGCCCATACTATCTATTTAAAATTCCACAGTCGGAATTGAACACTAATCCTGATATCAACAAATAAAAGTGTTTACTACAAGTTTGGAGAAGCCTGGGAATTTAAATCGCCCAGGCTTTTTTCATGTAAAAACAATAGATTATACGCATGATTTTCAATTAGTTGAAAATTTTGTAAACTAATTATGAACTGGGGTGTTGTAGATCAAACAAAAATCTAACCCTATGAAAAAGTTAATTTATGTCCTTGCCATCTCTGCAACTTCGTTTGCATTTCAGGCATGTAACAGCGGCACAAAAGATGCCAAAGAAACTGCAGACAGTTTAAACAAAACAAAAGACACTACGTCTAATGAAATGGCTACTGGCGGAATTGCTGTTGATCAATCGGATGCCGAATTTGCGACTAAAGCAGCTGTAGGTGGTATGGCAGAAGTTGAATTGGGAAAACTAGCCCTTACAAAAACGAGCAATGCACAGCTAAAAGAATTTGCTAATATGATGGTTAACGATCATGGAAAGGCAAATGCAGAATTGATGGCTGTGGCTAAAATGAAAAACATTACGCTTCCTGGAATGGTAGATGAAGAACACCAGAAGAAAATGAATGATTTGCAACAGAAATCGGGAGCTGACTTCGATAAAGCTTACACTGATGCAATGGTAGACGGACACAAAAGCACCTTAGATCTAATGAATAAGGAAGCTAAAGACGGAAAAGATGCAGATTTGAAATCTTTTGCCGCTAAAACAGCTCCTGTTGTTCAAACGCATCTGGATATGATTACAAAAATCCAGAAAACGTTAAAATAAGCTGTATAAACAGATATTAATTAATTTTTTAAAACTGGCCGAATTATTCCGGCCAGTTTTTTTATGCCCTATTAGGGTTTGTATACAAAAGTGACGCTGTCTTTCACAACAATACCACTCATATTTTCTCCGTTATATTTCACCGTATATTTTCCCGGCTTTTCGATCCTATACGCTTTTAGTAAGTTTACTTTTGTCTTCAGGCTATCCTTCGGGTTCAAAGTAATATAACTGTCTGCGGGAGGTGGCATGATTCTTTTTGCCATTGCGCCACTATACGCAGCCTCTTCCCCATTTTCACCTTTAATCTCCAGATAGGAGCTCATCAGCGGCTCAAACGGCGTGTGCCATTTACAAAATTTCATAGCAGTATCTGAACCGTTATAGACAGTAAAGTCAAGCAACAGCGAATCTCCTGCTTTCAGCTCATCCTTCATGTGCATTTTAGCGAAAATGCCCTTATCTACAGAAGCAACAGTAGTTTGAGTTAAAACAGAGTCGGCTGTCGAACCAGCTTTATTAGCTGTTGTACAGGCTGCCAGCGATAATATCGCGGCAGACCAGAGAAAATGATAGTTTTTCATAGTTTTGATGTTATTTATTCTCAATCCATTTCCTCGCATTCACAAAGGAAGCGATCCAAGGTGAAACCTCGTCATTACGTCCTTCCGGATAATTCGCCCAATGCCACTGGAATACAGAACGCTCTATATGCGGCATCATTACCAGGTGTCTTCCTGAGTTATCGCATAACATAGCAGTATTATAGTCTGAACCATTTGGGTTTGCCGGATACGTATCATAACCATATTTAGCTACAATCTGATATTTATCTTCAGTATAAGGTAACTGGAATTTACCCTCACCATGAGAGATCCATACACCTAAAGTACTTCCGGCAAGATCTGAAAGCATTACTGAATTATTCTCCTGAATCGTTAATGAAGTAAATCCACTTTCGTGTTTCTGACTGTCATTATGCAGCATTTTAGGTTTTTGCTCATGATCAGGGTTAATGAGGCCGAGCTCTACAAAAAGCTGGCAGCCATTACAAACACCGACAGAAAGCGTATCTTCTCTTTTAAAGAAGTTCTCCAGAGCCGTTTTGGCTTTCTCATTATAAAGGAAAGCACCTGCCCAGCCTTTTGCTGAACCTAATACATCCGAATTCGAAAAACCGCCAACAGCACCTATAAATTGGATATCTTCCAGAGTCTCTCTTCCGGAGATCAAGTCAGTCATATGTACATCCTTAACATCAAAACCAGCAAGATACATCGCATTAGCCAACTCTCTTTCCGAATTAGATCCTTTCTCGCGTAATACCGCTGCTTTCGGTCTTGGTTTAGTCTCGTCAATAACCGGCTTCCGTCCGTCGAATGACGCAGGGAAATTATATTGAAGCAAATGATTCTTATAGTTATCAAAACGCTCTTTTGCTTTTACCGGTCCGCTTTGTTTCTGATCCAGCAGGTAAGAGGTGGTAAACCAAACATCTCTCAGTTGATCTATGTCAAAACTCCATTCACCTGCAGCATCTTTAACCTGCAGTTTTGCTTCAGCATTTACCTGTCCGATTTTATGGAAGATCACTCCTCTTGCATTTAGTAATTCTTGCACGGAATTATCAGCCTGAAATACTATACCGATATTTTCAGCAAATAATTTAGCAATAATGTCCTGGCTGCCTAATGTGCTCAAGTCAATTGTTGCACCCAGGTTTCTGTCTGCAAAACATAATTCGAGCAGTGTTGTGATTAAACCACCACTGCCAATATCATGGCCTGCCTGAATTTTACCTGCTTTTATTAGCTCCTGTAACGTATTGAAAGTGTTTTTGAATTGACCCGCATCCAGGATATCTGGTGTAGATTCTCCAATCTTGTTCAGGATCTGAGCAAAAGAAGAGCCACCCAGTTTAAATTCGTCTCCAGATAAATTAATATAGTAAACTGCCCCACCATTCTTTTTGAATACCGGTTCAATAATATTTTTTACATCGTCGCAATGTCCGGCTGCTGATATAATTACAGTACCCGGAGAAATTACTTCCTGGTCTTTATATTTTTGTTTCATGGAAAGCGAGTCTTTCCCGGTTGGAATATTAATGCCAAGATCTATAGCAAATTCCGAACAAGCTTTAACTGCTGCATAAAGACGGGCATCTTCACCTTCGTTTTTACATGCCCACATCCAGTTTGCAGATAAGGAAACACTGTCCAATCCGTCTTTAAGCGGTGCCCAAACCAGGTTCGAAAGCGATTCTCCAATTGCATTACGGCTACCTGCAGCCGGATCAATCAGTGCAGATAGTGGTGCATGGCCAATCGAAGTTGCCACACCATCTTTACCCTGAAAATCCAGAGCCATCACCCCACAATTATTTAAAGGTAACTGTAATGGTCCGACACACTGTTGTTTAGCGACACGGCCACCTACACAGCGATCTACTTTATTTGTTAACCAATCTTTTGATGCCACAGCTTCCAGTTGAAGCAAAGCTTCCAGATAAGTATTTATCTGTGAAATATCATAAGTAACCGGTTCATATTTTCTTTTTATAGTCTGGTCCTGCATAACCACTTTAGGAGAACTGCCAAACATATCTTCCATTTTCAGATCCATTGGCTTAGCACCGGTGGTTGCCGATTCGAAAGTAAACCTATGATCGCCTGTAACTTCGCCGACAGTATACATCGGTGCGCGTTCCCGGTCAGCAATCTTTTGCAGTGTTTCTACATCTGCTTTACCAATAACCAATCCCATACGTTCCTGAGATTCATTCCCAATAATCTCTTTTGCAGACAAAGTTGGGTCCCCTACCGGTAATTTATCCAAGTCTATTTTACCGCCTGTTTCTTCAACTAATTCAGACAGGCAATTTAAGTGTCCGCCTGCACCATGATCATGAATTGATACAATAGCATTATGATCACTTTCAACCATTCCCCTGACAGCGTTTGCAACTCTTTTTTGCATTTCCGGATTAGAGCGCTGAATTGCGTTCAACTCAATACCTGAGCCCATTGCACCGGTATCTGCAGATGATACTGCTGCACCACCCATCCCGATCCGGTAATTCTCACCACCAAGTACGACAATTTTATCTGCCACAGCCGGAGTAGATTTTTTAGCCTGACTCGCTTTTCCGTATCCAATACCACCAGCTTGCATGATCACTTTATCATAACCAAGCTTTCTTGCATCTTCTTCATGTTCGAAGGTTAGGATAGAGCCTGTGATTAATGGCTGCCCAAACTTGTTGCCGAAATCTGAAGCACCATTAGACGCTTTGATCAGAATATCCATTGGTGTCTGATATAGCCAATTGCGCTCTTCCATCGCTTTTTCCCAGGGACGATCTGCCAGAAGGCGTGAAAAAGAGGTCATATAAACTGCAGTACCTGCCAAAGGCAATGAGCCTTGTCCGCCCGCTAATCTGTCTCTGATTTCCCCCCCGGACCCAGTAGCAGCCCCGTTAAATGGCTCAACAGTTGTCGGGAAGTTATGCGTTTCAGCTTTTAAAGAGATTACTGAATCAAAGTCTTTAATTTCGTAATAATCAGGTACATCTGCACGTTTTGGTGCAAACTGCTGAACGGTAGGACCTTTTACAAATGCGACGTTATCTTTATAAGCAGAAACAATGCCATTAGGATTCGCTGCTGAAGTCTCACGGATCATTTTAAAAAGGGAGGTTGGTTGTTCTACCCCATCAATTACAAATGTTCCGTTAAATATTTTGTGACGGCAATGTTCTGAATTGACCTGCGAAAATCCAAAGACCTCCGAGTCGGTTAATTCACGGCCAAGTTTCTCTGATAATTTATTTAGATAATCTATTTCCTCTTCACTTAAGGACAGACCTTCCTGCTGATTGTAAGCAGCGATGTCCCCTATCGCCAAAATTGCTTCCGGCTGAATATTTACTGTAAAAATATCCTGGTTTAATCCATTGTACAACTGCAGCAACATCGGGTCAAAATCTTGAGTTTCCGTAGCAGAAACCTGAAATTCTTCAATCCTTACTATACCATGCAAATCCATATTTTGAGTAATCTCCACAGCGTTTGTACTCCATGGAGTAATCATCGCAGCACGCGGACCGATAAAATAACCTTGCAGGGAATTTTCTTCATTCAATTTGGCATCGCCAAACAGCCAGGCTAATTTCGAAATATCAGACGAATTGAGGGTTCGTTCTAGTTGTACAGCAAATACAGTATTGCTCTCGTTGGAAAAGAAATAAATCATGGTTTTATTTTATGCCGCAAAGTTAACCAAAATTACACGTTGTACCTAAAAACGGTGAATAATTAGCATTTATCTGACGTGTTTTCCAGTTCATATAAATTTTAAAATCCATGATGAAGACACAAAGACTCAACTTCCATTTTACTGGGTTTAAGTAAAATAAGGCGTCATTTACAGCAAAAACAAAAATCATAATCATATTGCTTATTGGGTTAAAAAACATCCTTTTGAAACAAATATTTGCCTATTAAATTATTTTTACCTACCTTTGCATCGTTTTTCATTTAAACCACCGCTGTACCCGTCCCATTTAGGGTTCGTGTTTTTGTCAGGAGCAGCTTCTTATCTGGTTAAATGTCTTTGGGGATTGCCCCCTGATTTTTCAATACAAATGTTTATTTAAAGCATTTTTTATATGCAGCAATTAGGCTGGCATATCTAAACTATTTTATGATTAAACAATTCATATACAAATTACAATACCTTGGATTAGCACTCTTCCTTCCCATCGCAAGTTTTGCTCAGGATAGCATTATGGTCGCAACAGACACAAGTTTGGTGGAAAACAGACCAGAAAAACCTACATTGAAGATTGGTGGAGCCTTAAGATTCAACTACAACCTCTCCACCTGGAAAAAGGAACAGGTCAAAAGAGGCGGAGATTTCGGCCTGGACATGTTTAGAATCAATGCAGATGCGGCATTTAAAAAGTTAGACCTGCATGCGGAATACCGATTTTATTCAAAAGATTTTGGCGGAGGCTTTTTAAAAGAAGGTTATGTCCGCTATCATGTAGATAACAGAACGCAATTAGATTTCGGATTGGTACAGAATCCCTTCGGAAACACTACTTACAACTCCCACAACTGGTTTTTTAATCTCCCCTATTATCTTGGATTTGAAGATAAATTCTCAATGGGTGTTAAATTTCACCAACAGCGGAATCGCTGGGTATATGATATCGCTTTCTTTAAAAATGCAATGGAACTTAACTTTGGCGACCAGACTGAAACAGATCCATCCAGATACTCATATGATGTCGCCGGAAGGAATAAAGAAGTTAATCAGGGTAATATAAAAACCGCTTATATGCTTGCTGAAGATAAGCAAATAGGCATTTCCGGCATGATTGGTGGTGTATACAATATACCAACCGGTAACATGGGTACCCGATGGGCGGCAGCATTACACACAGATCTTACTTTTGGAAAGCTTAATGTTAAGCTCCAATCGATGTACTATCATTATAATCCTGCAGATTCCGCTGGATTTAACAGTACTGTAGACCTGGCAGCATATGGTTCGTCGTACACCGTGGCGGGTAAGGCAGCAATTCATACTGCTTCTTTCTCGTACAAACAACCGGTAAAAATTGGCCCGGTTACAGATATCACGTTCTACGAGAATTACGCCTATATGCAAAAACCACAGCAAGGTTATGCAGATACCCAGATGAATGTTGCAGGATGCATGATTGCCGCAGGTAACCTGGTTACTTATATAGACTGGGCAGCAGGGAAAAACCAACCCTGGTTAGGTCCTGAATGGCAAAATGGCCTTGCACAAGGTAATCCGGATGCCAAATGGCACAGCCGGTTTAATATTAATATCGGTTATTACTTCTAATATAAACTAAAGAAATGTCCATACTTAAAATAGAAGACCTCACCCTTATTTTTGGAAAAGAAAAAGAAGAGGCCCTTTCGCTATTAAAGAAAGGAAGTACTAAAGCAGAAATCCTGAAAGAAACCGGATGCACAGTAGCTGTTAAAAATGCGGCGTTCGAAATTGAAAAAGGCGAATTCTTTGTTATCATGGGTCTATCCGGTAGTGGTAAGTCCAGTCTTTTACGCTGTCTGAACAGGCTTATTGAGCCAACTTCTGGAAATGTAATACTTAACGAGGTAAATATTACCAGTCTGGGTGATAAAGAACTGCAAAATGTACGCCGTAAAGAAATGGCAATGGTATTCCAGAAATTCGGTTTACTCCCGCATCGTACTGTACTCGAAAATGTTGCGTTCGGATTAGAATTACAGGATATTCCGGAGAAAGAACGCGAGGAAAAAGCGAGGAAAGTAATTGAGCTTGTTTCTTTGCAGGGTTATGAGAACCAGCCAACTGCTGCTCTTTCAGGAGGTATGCAGCAAAGGGTCGGTTTGGCCAGGGCTTTGGCTAATGAGCCTGAGATTCTACTCATGGACGAAGCTTTTTCCGCCCTTGATCCGCTGATCCGGACTCAGATGCAAGATGAGTTAATTGATTTGCAGAAAACCATGCATAAAACGATTGTATTTATTACGCACGATCTGGATGAGGCTATACGTCTGGGAGACAGAATTGCCATCATGAAAGATGGTGAAATCATCCAGATTGGTACCCCGGAAGAGATTCTGACAAACCCAGCTACAGACTACGTGTCTTCATTCGTGGAAAAAGTTGACCGTAAGTCTATTATTACTGCAGCAAGCCTGATGTTCGAAAAACCGACAGTTGCAATTTTCAGAAAAGACGGTGTCGAGGGTACCCTGCGTAAGATGCGTAGTTCGGGCCTCACTGCATTACCCGCAGTCTCCACTGACAAAGAATTTCTTGGTTTTGTTTACCTGAAAGATATTCTGGAGATTAAAGCAAAAGGTCATCATACGATTGAAGCGGCTATTATCACTGATATTCCCGTGGCTTATCCGGAAACAACTGTAGAAACTATGCTTCCATTTATAGCAGAGAACGGCCGTGCCGTTCCGATCATTGACAAAGACACCCGTAAATTACTGGGTATTGTCGCACAGACCTCCCTGCTAATTGAAACTACAGGAACATCCTGGGAGAATATCACAGGAAATTCAATTGATAACTTACAAAATGAAATTATATGATACATATAGGACCTTATATAGAACAATTTATAAACTGGCTGACACTGCATTTTTCAGGTTTGTTTGACGCCATTAAGATTGTAGTCGAATCGATAGTGAACGGTGTAGAATGGGTTTTTATGTTTCCACCTTTCTACGTAATTATATTACTTATAGCATTCCTGGCCTGGAAAAGAACAGGAATGGGTGTAACTATTTTAACCTTATTTGGACTAACGCTCATCTGGGCTATGGGGTATTGGGCACAGACGATGGCAACGCTAGCGTTGATTCTTTCCTCTGCATTTATTGCCCTTCTACTGGGAATTCCTGTTGGCATTTGGGCAGCAAAAAATCCAATGGCTAAAAAGATCATCAGACCAATACTGGATTTCATGCAAACTATGCCAGCCTTCGTATATCTGATTCCTGCAGTACTGTTTTTCGGATTAGGTAAAGTTCCCGGAGCATTTGCAACAATTATATTTGCCATGCCGCCGGCCGTACGCTTAACTACACTCGG
>Ga0247805_1001532_pt1 | contig 11061 bp, 4 predicted proteins | sample UWRJL044104R1_FD_180930 | JGI IMG/M metagenome (GOLD analysis project Ga0247805, IMG submission 180930) | Plant litter microbial communities from Arlington Agricultural Research Station in Wisconsin, United States - UWRJ-L044-104R-1 | ecosystem: Environmental > Terrestrial > Plant litter >...
CCTTTTCGAGAAGACTACTGCGCAGATTCGCATTAGCAAACGTTCTGAAAAATTAGTAGCAGAAGGCGAAGTACTTAAGTTCGACGGCTTCTTAAAAGTTTATTTAGAATCCAGCGACGATGACGACCCTGATGATAGTGAGAAAGCTGGTATGTTGCCGCCTTTGGCTAAAGGGCAGGAATTATTTCTGAAAGAATTAAGCGCAACACAGAGATTCTCAAGACCGCCAGCAAGATACACTGAAGCAAGTTTGGTTAAGAAACTGGAAGAATTGGGAATTGGAAGACCCTCAACTTATGCCCCAACAATTTCTACAATTCAGAATCGTGGATATGTGGTAAAAGAAGAACGAGATGGTAAACAGCGTTCTTTTATAGCGATCACGCTAGCAGACGGCAAGGTATCAAAACAAACCAAGACAGAAATTACAGGTGCGGAAAAAGGAAAGCTTTTCCCAACGGATATAGGCGAGGTTGTAAACGACTTTCTAGTTGAGCATTTTAAGGGCATTGTTGATTTTAACTTTACTGCTAACGTTGAAAAGGAATTTGATGAGATCGCTCAAGGTTTACAGGAATGGACTAAAATGCTTCATTCATTTTATACACCTTTTCATATTGAAGTAGAAACGACACTTGAAAATGCGGATAGAGCTAATGGGGAGCGACTTTTAGGCATAGACCCTGTTTCAGGTAAGAATGTATATGCAAAGGTTGGTAAGTTTGGACCATTAGTTCAGATAGGACAAAGTGACGATGAGGAGAAGCCGAAATATGCTAGTCTCGCAAAATCGCAGTCTGTAGGAACTGTAACTCTGGAGGATGCTTTGGAACAATTTAAACTTCCATTCCAACTGGAAGATTATGATGGCAAGGAAGTTTCGGTAGGTGTAGGACGATTTGGGCCCTACGTGAAATGGGGAGAAGCCTATATTTCTGTTCCAAAAAATGAAGATCCATTAACTATAAACATTGATCGTGCTATTGAGTTGATAGTTGAAAAGGTTACAGCCGATGCACCAATAGCGCATTTCAATGATTTGCCTGTTACCAAAGGAACAGGTAGATTTGGACCCTTTATAAAATGGAACGACTTATTTATTAATGTGCCTAAAGCATATGACTTTGATAATCTTAAACCTTCAGACATCGAAGAATTGATAAATAAGAAACTGGAGAAAGAAGCAAATCGTTTTATTCAGCAATGGGAATCCGAAAAAATTGCGCTTGAAAATGGCAGATGGGGACCGTTCATTCGATTTGGCAAGGATATGTTGAAACTTCGTAAGAACCCAGTAACGAATGATAAGTATACACCAGAAGAACTTAGTGCGTTATCGCTCGATGATGTAAAAAAGCTAATTGTTGAACAGGTTCCAAATGCATTTGAGGTGAAGGTTAAAAAAGTAGCTGCCAAAAAAACGGGAACTGCTGTCAAGAAAACTATTTCCAAAAAACCTTCCGCTAAAAAGGCTGTTGCAAAGAAATAAAACAGTTGCATAAATGAAAAAAGACTTGCCTGAGAATATTGTAGAGGATGTTGCAATGGCAGTAGTTCTGCTAAACGAAACGCCGGAAGTAAAAAATTGGACGGTCTATGTGATCAATTTAAAAGATGTTCATTTGAACAATGTTTTAATCAGTTCAAAAGGTTATGGAGAAAAAGATGGCAGGCAAGTTAAAACGTCGGTCTTAAGACACCTCATAGGTGATTTAAAACCACAATCTTACGCAGGAGTTGAAGCTATTGATACAGAAGTATTTGGTTTGACTAATGAGTACTGGTTAAGCTATTACGTAAACGGAACTATATATGATAAGAAGTTTATTTTTCTTCCAGAAAGTATTGTAGACGAAAATCTAATAAGAATTCCCCTACTAAATAAACCTGGTGTGATGATAAAATAGCAATCAAAAACCGTCAAAAATAAGTAACTTTCTGCGCAATATCCCTAATCGTTTTGCGTATGGCTACTTTACAATCTCCTATTTTTAAAAAAAAGCAAACCTACATTGTTGCTGCGATCGTCATACTCCTAATAGCGATTGTCATATTCTTTTTTTACCGTAAAACAAAGCCTGCGGATTACAATCAGCAGTATGTTAAATATATTGAATCCTATACCTCAGGTACAATTTCAAAAAAAAGCACAATAATAGTGCATCTTGCTGGTCAGGTTACAACAATGAATGACGTTGGAAAACCAGATGACAGAGACCTTTTTAATTTTTCACCATCAATTAAAGGAAAAACATATTGGTTAGATGCGCAGACCGTTGAATTTAGACCAGATCAACCCCTTGAATCCGGAGAAACATATGAAGCTAGTTTCGCTCTTAATAAAATCGCGGAAACGGAAAAAGATTTGACTGATTTTGAGTTTGAATTCCGGGTGATAAGTCCAGGAGTCAGCGTGATCCAGAATGGTCTCGTTTCGCAAAATAATACTTCTTTAGATTTCATGAGACTTACTGGAGTTGTGACTACGTCCGATCAGGAAGATCCTAAGGCGATTGAAAAAATACTAAATGTAGAGTATGGTCAAAAGCTAAATGTTAAATGGCAGCATGACATAGAAAAGAATACATATTCGTTTTCCATTGATAGCATAAAGAAATTTAAAGAACCTGCAATCCTTAAGCTAAATTGGTCTGGAAAGGAAATAAATGCAGATGATAAAGGCACGTTCGATATTGAAGTGCCTGCTATAGGTTCATACCTGGTTTTAGCTGTAAAGGCTGTTCAAGACCAGGAAGATTATGCACTTATTCAACTTTCTGAACCAGTAAATGTGTCGCAAGACTTAACAGGGTTGATCACACTGAATAATTTATCTGATCTAAGATTTACAATTGACAGGAGTCAAATCAAGGTTTATTCGACTCAGAATCTTGAAGGCAATTATACCGTAAATGTAGACGCAGGAATAGAGAATATTCAAGGGAAAAAACTTGAGCAGGCAAAAACTGCGAACATTGTCTTTGAAAACAAAAATCCCTCGGTAACTATAGCTGGAAGCGGAACTATCTTACCGAATTCGGGAAAACTTGTCCTGCCTTTCGAGGCAATAAATCTTAAGGCGGTAGACGTAACTGTCATCAAAATTTATGAAAACAACATTCCTCAGTTCTTTCAAAGTAATGGTTATAAAGATGGTACTGATCTCCGACGTGTTGCTAGGCCAGTTGTACAAAAAGTACTCAGATTAGATGAGGACAAAGGTCTAAACTTAAGTAAGAAGAACCGTTTTACTTTAGACCTTGATAAATTGATTAAAGCAGAACCTGGAGCCATGTATCGTGTTACTATTGGTTTTAGACAGGCTTACAACGTTTTTGCTTGTACAGAAGTTGATTCTGAAACATCAGCATCATCGGACGAAGAATATGGTAATTATGGTGAAAAAATCGATGAAGATGACGATTTTTGGAATGCTTACAATAGCTACTACCCTAACAATTATCGTTGGAACGACCGTGACAATCCATGTACACCGTCCTACTATACAAATGATAAGTGGGCAAGCCGGAACTTATTAGCTTCGAATATTGGATTAATTGCAAAGCGTGGCAATGACAATACGATGCTGATTGTTTCGACTGATCTACTTACTGCAAAGCCATTGGAAGCCGTAACTTTTGAACTGTTGGATTATCAAAATCAGCTTATTTATACGACCAAGTCAGACGCAGATGGCTTAGCTACTTTAGACTTAAAGCGTAAACCTTTTCTTTTGATTGCTAAGAAAGGAGATGAACGTGGTTATCTAAAGTTGGATGATGGAGGCTCTCTCCCACTTAGCCGTTTTGATGTAAGTGGTGATGTGGTACAGAATGGCCTGAAGGGCTTTATTTATGGAGAAAGAGGTGTATGGCGGCCGGGTGATTCCATCTTTGTTTCCTTCATTTTAGAAGATAAACTAAAGAAGCTTCCTGCAAACTATCCAGTCACTTTCGAATTCTACAATCCTAAAGGGCAATTATATAAGAAAAGCGTCAATGGTAAGCCAATGAACGGTTTTTATATTTTTAAAACATCAACGGAAAGGGAGTCGCCAACCGGAAATTGGTTAGCGAAGATAAGAGCTGGTGCCTCTACTTTTAGTAAAACTATAAAGGTAGAAACCATTATGCCCAATCGCCTGAAGATTAATTTTAACATAGGAGACACGCCTTATCTAGGTATCGGAGCCTCTTCTTCAGCAATTTTAACGGCAAACTGGTTATTCGGAAACGTCGGAAAGAACCTCAAAGCTAAAGTCGATGTTAACTTAAATACAATGAAAACCACTTTTAAAGGTTTTGAAGCTTATGAGTTCGACAATCCAACAGTTACCTTTCAATCTCAGGTAAAAACGGTATTTGAAGGCACATTAAATGAAACAGGATCAGCTGCTATAAATACGAATCTGAACGAAAACAATACTGCACCTGGAATGCTAAAAGCTAACTTTACCACCAAAGTTTTCGAAGCCGGGGGCAATTTTAGTATTGATAATTTTAGTATTCCTTACCATGTGTATAAGAATTACTATGGTATCAAAACTCCTGAAGGAGACAAATTAAGTGGCATGCTTTTGACCGGCAAAGACCATCTGGTAAACATAATAAATGTTGATAGAAATGGAAACCTTTTAAGGGGTAAGAAGGGCGTCAATGTTGAAGTATACAAAGTTCAATGGCGATGGTGGTGGGAACAGGATGATGAAAATTCATTTGCGAACTTCACACAGAATAATTACAATAAAATAGTAAGCAATACTTATGTAACCCTAATAAATGGAAAAGCTGATTATAAATTACGAATTGATGAACCTGAATGGGGACGTTATTTAATACTCGTAAGAGATGAAAACGGCGGCCATGTAACTGGTAAGTCTGTATATATTGACTGGCCAGGATGGGCTCAAAGAGAACAGGCGACTAACCCTACTGAAGCCTCAATGTTGTCATTTACAGCAAATAAAGCAAAGTTTAAAGTTGGTGAAGAAGTTGTACTCACTATCCCTTCAGGCCAGGGAGGACGGGCATTAGTTTCAATAGAAAATGGCAGTCGGGTACTTAAAACATTCTGGACAAATACAAACGCCGGACAAACCCAATTTAAATTCAAGGCTGAAAGTAATATGGCTCCAAACGTATTCGCGACAGTTACGCTAATGCAGCCACATGCTCAAACAGTTAACGATCTTCCAATCCGAATGTATGGATCAATCCCAATACTTGTTGAAGATCCCAGTACGATACTGAGTCCAACTATTCAAATGGCTGATAAACTCAAACCTGAGGTGGAAAGTACTATTACCATTGGCGAAAAAAATAATAAGGAGATGACGTATACGGTGGCAATTGTTGACGAAGGATTACTTGACCTTACCAGATATAAAACCCCGGATGCACATTCTGCTTTTTATGCAAAGGAAGGTCTAGGTGTTAAAACATGGGACCTATTTGATTACGTTCTAGGCGCATGGGGCGGAAATCTGGAGAGAATACTTAGTATAGGTGGCGACGGAAGCATAAATAAAAACTTAAGCCCTGCCAAGGCTAACAGATTTATTCCAGTAGTAAAATACTTAGGCCCATTTCATATCAACGCTGGGGAAAGCAAAACGCACAAATTTAAACTCCCTCAATATATAGGAGCCGTAAGAGCAATGGTTATTGCCGGCCAAAATGGCGCCTATGGATTTACGGAAAAATCCATTCAAGTCAAAAAACCACTTATGGTTTTAGCAACCTTACCACGGTTGATTGGTCCAGGAGAGCAATTTACACTTCCCGTCACAGTTTTCGCTACGGAAAGTAATTTGAAAAATGTGACAGTCAGCCTGCAACTGCAAAACCTTCAATTATCGGGGAACGCTGTGCAGACAGTTTCATTTCCTCAACCAGGTGAAAAAATGGCTTATTTTGATATTAAGGCTCCAATGACGACTGGAATTGCAAAAGTTAAAATAATTGCAAAAAGTGGTACGGAACAGACAAGCTATAATGTTGAGATGGATATCAGAAATCCTAATCCTTATATAACCAATGTTGTTTCGGCAACAATACAACCGGGTGCAAGCTTTAGCCAGGCCTACCTTCCTATCGGTATGAATGGTACAAACTCAGGTGCAATAGAGTATTCTTCACTACCACCGGTGAATCTTAAAAAACGTTTGAATTACCTTATACAATATCCTCATGGTTGTGTGGAACAAACTACGTCGGCAGTTTTCCCTCAATTGTATCTGGATCGATTAATTAATCTATCAGCTAAACAAAAGTCTACTTCAGAAGCTAACATCAAGGCCGGTATAGGAAAATTGAAAGGGTTTCAGAATACTGATGGTGGTTTATCTTATTGGCCAGGATCTGGAGACTCAGATGAATGGGGCACAAATTATGCTGCACACTTTCTTATTGAATCGCAAAACACGGGCTATACATTACCGGTTGGAATGTTTGACGGTATCGTTCGTTTCTTAAAAAATAAAGCTTCGAACTGGGTTCCAAACAGTAATAATTTCTATGGAGGTGATTTGTCGCAGGCTTATAGATTGTATGTACTTGCTCTGGCTAAACGTGCAGATATTGCTGCAATGAATCGGCTTAGAACTTTTGAGTATCTTTCTGTAGCTGCAAAATGGCGTTTAGCTGCCGCTTATAAACTTGCAGGTCAGGGAGAAGCTGCAACAAGTCTTATTCAAAATTTGCCTACAGAAGTTAAGCCATTTACGCAATTAGGTGGAACCTATGGGTCTGATGTCAGGGATCAGGCGATGATTTTGGAAACACTAACATTATTGGGGCGGAAAGCAGCTGCAGGAGAATTACTTCAACCCTTGGCGGCAAAGTTAGGAACAGATGAATGGTACAGCACACAAACTACAGCTTATTCATTATTGGCAATAGCTAAATTTTGTGGCGCAAATACTTCCAGCACATCATTACAATACACTTCCAGTATAAATGGTAAGACAAGTAATGTAAATTCTAAAGAGTATTTTGTTCAGGAACAACTTCCGGTCAAAGGCAGTATTAATATTAAAAATACCGGCAAGCGGGTATTATTCGCTAGAATAGTGCTTCAGGGACAACCTGCAACAGGACAGAATAACTTTTTACCTAATCGCCTTGATGTACTTGGAATGGACGTTCAGTACAAACTATTGAACGGCAAACCTTTAAATCCTGCTCTTATTAAGCAAGGAACTGATTTCTATGCGGAAGTAACCATTAAGAACCCTGGTAAGATGGGATTATACGAGCAAATGGCGCTTACACAGATATTTCCTTCAGGTTGGGAAATCATAAATACAAGAATTAATGACAATGAAAGTATTCTCGCTTCTTCTCCTTATACACACAAAGATGTTCGTGATGACAGGGTATTAACCTATTTTAACTTGAGAGAGAATCAGTCTGTGAAATACAAGGTATTGTTGAATGCATCCTATTTAGGGAAATATTATCTTTCAGCAACCCAATGTGAGGCCATGTATAACAATAACATTAGTGCCAGTGAGAAAGGGATGTGGGTACAAGTTGTAAAGTAGGAATGTTTAGTAAAACCAGCGAATGGCTACCGGTATTTATTACGGATGTATTATGCTTATGTGTATTTATCGCATTCCTTAATTGTCTTCCGTCCAAGCTATTCAACTCTCCTACTTCCTATGTTTTGGAAGCAAGTAATGGTACATTACTTAGCGCTTCAATTGCTCGTGACGGCCAATGGAGATTTCCTGTTTCAGATCAGGTTCCAAAGAAGTTCATTGATTGTATTACAGCATTTGAAGACAAGAGGTTTTACCATCATCCAGGGGTAGATGTTATTGCTATGGGGCGTGCTATACGTCAAAATCTGAATGCGAAATCAGTGGTTAGCGGGGGAAGTACATTGAGCATGCAAGTTGTCCGACTTTCTAAGAAAAAAAATCGGACATTATTTAATAAGCTAATGGAGGTAATCCAGTCTGTCAGGCTGGAATTGCGTAATTCAAAAAAAGAAATTCTTCAGATCTATGCCGCAAATGCACCTTTTGGAAGTAACGTCGTTGGCTTAGAAGCTGCAAGCTGGCGATATTACGGACGGAGTCCTAAATCATTGTCATGGGGTGAGATGGCTACATTAGCAGTCTTGCCGAACAGTCCCTCTCTCGTTCATCCCGGAAAAAATGCAAGCCGCCTTATCAAAAAACGAAATGATTTGTTAGACAAACTTGTTAAGTTAGAGATTATTGATGTCCAGACTGCTAATCTTTCAAAGCTGGAATCAATTCCGGATAGGCCGCTACCCTTGCCGCAAAATGCCTCTCATTTATTGACTAGATTTAAGAGGGATCACGCTCGCTTGGGAACGCAAAGCACAAGATTAAGGTCAACTTTAAATGAAGAGCTACAGCTTAAGTTAAATGATATTCTGAAGCGCTTTAATAATAGATATAAAGCAAATGGCATTAATAATATTGCATCGTTGGTTTTGGATGTAAAAACAGGGACTGTGATTAGCTATATTGGAAACATATACCAGCCCGAGGATCCCGAAATGGAAAGCCATGTTGACATGATTCGGGCAAATAGAAGTCCCGGTAGTACGCTGAAGCCTCTACTTTACGCCAGTATGTTGAGTGATGGATTTTTTCTACCTAAAACTTTGATAGCAGATGTGCCAACGCAAATTAGTGGTTACTCCCCTCAAAATTATGATCTAGGATACGATGGAGCTATTCCGGCAGATCGTGCCTTAAGCAGATCACTAAATATTCCTGCGGTCAAAATGCTTCAGCAATTTAAATATCAACGATTTTATGATAAGCTTAAGCAATTTAAGTTCAGCACGCTAACGATGCCAGCAGATCATTATGGTTTGTCTTTAATACTTGGAGGAAGTGAAGTTACCATGTGGGATCTTTCAACAGCTTATTTAGGAATGGCAAGATCACTTAACCATTTCAATGATTACAAAGGGAGGTACAATATTCATGATTATGACGAACCCATATATGATCAGCAAGCTACACAGAGAGATAACCGTTTCGACCAATATGAATCAGAAACTAATTCCATAATAGATCATGGATCCATTTGGAATACATTCAATGCAATGGAAGAATTGATGCGGCCGGGTGAAGAAGGCTTATGGGAACAATTTACCTCATCGCAACGACTGGCATGGAAAACTGGTACAAGTTTCGGTTTCAGAGATGCTTGGGCGATTGGAGTTACGCCTCAATATGTGGTTTGCGTTTGGGCTGGAAATGCAGATGGAGAAGGAAGACCAGGATTGACTGGAATAGATATCGCAGCGCCGGTGATGTTCGATATCTTTAAACAATTGCCTTCGGGTAAATGGTTTACTACTCCAAAAAGCAAATTAAAAAAGATAATGATCTGCAGGCAAAGCGGCTATAAAGCAAGTGATGTCTGCCCTGATCAAGTGGAACAACTTTCCTCCCCAAAGGGCGAAAGAACTAGTATCTGCCCCTATCATAAAATGATTCATTTAGATCAAAGCATGCTCTTTCAGGTAACTGATAACTGTGTTTCAGTAGCTGATATGGTCAACAAAAGTTGGTTTATTTTACCTCCAACAATGGAATACTATTATAAAATAAAAAATAGTGAGTATAAAACACTTCCTCCTTATTTAGAGGGCTGCGAAACTGGAGAAACTCCGCAGGTTATGGAAATGATCTACCCAAAAAACAACGCAATAGTTTATATACCATTAGAACTTAATGGACAAAGAGGAAAGATTGTTTTATCAGCAACACACAAAGGCAATGCAGCCAAAATCTTCTGGCATTTAGATGGAACATTCATTGGTACTACTACAAACTTTCACCAGATGGCAATCAGTCCCTCAGCCGGTCGGCACCAGCTAACAATAGTCGATGATAAGGGTGAAAGACTTGTACAAAGTTTTATGATTTTGGACAAAGAAAAATAGCATTAGTTTCTATGAAGCAATTGTCTTTCTACCGACCCCAGAACTATCAGATATTGTGCTACCATGTAGGTGATCAATATTAAAAAATGTGAACCTGAAAAGTTAAAAACAAATCTATTGTAAGAAAGCAAAGCATCAGAGAACATAAAGCATGCTGCTCCGACAAGGACTAAATAGAAACTAGCCTTATTAACCCTTAGATTTCTAAAAGCAGCCATCATGAACATGAAGCTGATCATCAATACGTAGGCGAGTATCGGAACGCGCATCGATCCCAGATACGGCCGCAAGACAAAGAAAAAGACCGTACTCAATATGGCGCATGAGATAATAGCTACCCGGGCTCCCGCCTTATCTAGTTCTGGCGCGGATTTAAAATCCAAGTAAAAAGCCCTGATATAGAACAAATGACATAATAGGAAGGCCAAGAGACTATAGCTAAAATAATCCTCGTTTGAATTACCTAATAAAGGAATCAGATCACCTATTATAGAAAAAACCAATCCGGTAAGTATACGCTTATGAAATCTACCTTTTAAAGAAGTTGATATGATTAAGAATATTGCTAGCCAAATTACGATCAGAGGCTTTGTATAAGTAATTAATCCTGTAATATTATAATATAGACCGGTTATTTGAAGTATAGCAATCAGCAAATAGATTAATGTGAATGCTAAGTGTCTTTTCAGATAAACCATGCTTTGAATTATTTACAAAATAAGAAGGCATTAAACAGAAATGACCCTGTCTAATGCCTTATATATTATCAAATAGTTAGAATAAAAAAAAATGAAAAAGCTAACTAGTAGCTCTTCTCAGTACGGTTGTTGCGCTTGAAGCCGCCACCGCCACCGCCGCCTGCACCACCAGTATTAGGCTTTTCTTGTGCTTCAGCCACTTTAATTCTATTACCGTTGTAGTCGCCACCATTCATGCGTTTGATTGCTTCTTTTGCCTCTTCTTCAACAGGCATTTCTACAAAACCAAAACCACGACTTTGACCAGTCTCACGATCTTTGATTATTCTAAGTGATTTTACTTGACCGAAATCACCAAATACGGCTGTTAATTCATCTTCCCCTACTTCTAACGGAAGGCCTGTAATAAATATCTTCATTAATG
>Ga0247805_1001535_pt1 | contig 11057 bp, 11 predicted proteins | sample UWRJL044104R1_FD_180930 | JGI IMG/M metagenome (GOLD analysis project Ga0247805, IMG submission 180930) | Plant litter microbial communities from Arlington Agricultural Research Station in Wisconsin, United States - UWRJ-L044-104R-1 | ecosystem: Environmental > Terrestrial > Plant litter >...
TGCGCGGCTCCGTCTCCGAGCTGCTGCCCGAGACGCTCAACTGGGGCCTGATGCTCGCCGCCCCGCGCACGCAGGAGCTGATCGCCGTGCGCAGCCAGCTCGAGATCTTCGCGGCGCGGCTCGCGGCGACCACGGTGACCGACGCGCAGCTGCGCCAACTCGGCCACCACGTGGAGGCGATGCGCTCCAACCTCGACAACCGCACGCGCTTCATCGAGGCCGACCTCAAGTTCCACCTGCAGATCGCGCAGGCGGCCGACAACCAGGTGCTCCTGGACCTGCTGCAGAGCATCCGCTCGCTGCTGCGCGTCAGGGTCGAGCGCGGTCTCGCCGACGACGAGGAGGCGCGACTCGCCCTCGACGAGCACAGCCGGGTGTACGAGGCGATGCTCACGCGCGATCCCGACGCGGTCGAGGCCGCGATGCGCGCGCACATGACCACGGCGGGCTCGCGGCTCGAGCGCACGCTCTCGCAGCTCGCCGACGACGGAACCGCCTGACGGACGGCGGGGCAGATGTTCGGCAGGAAGCGGCGTGCGCCGGTGGGCAAGTACGTCGACGCGCCGCTGGCGCCGCTCGCCCCGATCGAGCGCGTCGTCGAGGAGGGCGCGCTCATCTACATCTCCTCCGCGCGCATGGCGGTGAAGAACCGCATCATCGTGGCGGCCATCGGCAGGCAGCAGGACTACGCGCCCGACGACCTGCGCGACTCGCTGCGCCGTGAGCTCGACCGGCTCGCCGACGACAACGACGAGACCGCCGAGCGACTGGAGGCCGCGCCGTCCGTGGCGATCGAGAACGAGGACGCCCTCGACGACGACGTGCTGCGCCAGAAGCGCGAGGACCAGCGCCGACGGCCGAGTGTGCTGCGGCTGACGGCAGAGCACCTGCGCGAGCTCGCGCGCTCGGAGGCCGAGGTCGAGTCGCTGGTCGAGCAGGCGCGGGCCGATGCGGTCGACGAGATGTTCCGCGCGATCAACACGCGTCTCGCGAGCGGCGCCGTCGAAGCGGATGCGGCGTACGCGGTCGAGAGGGAGCAGCGGCTTCGCGATTTCGTGGCTTTCGACCTGCTCGGCGAACAGCCGCCCGCGCCGACGGAGCCGGCCGCGGATCCCGCGGCGAAGCCGTCGCGCCGCAAGCGCCGCTGACCGCGCGCAACGGGCTGCTTCGCTCAGGCGCGCTGGGTACTCTGGGCGGATGAATCGTAGTCGCAGGAACATCGCAGCAGTGCTGGTCGCCATGGCCGCCGTCATCTACGGGCTCTCGCCGATCGACGTGATTCCCGAACTGCTCACCGGCCCGCTCGGGCTCACCGACGACCTCGCGGTGTTCGTGGGCGCGGGCGTCGCGGTCTGGAAGCTGCTCAGCGGTCGCGAGCAGAAGCCCGGCGACGCGACCCCGCCGCCCGCGGTGTAGAGCGTTCGGCGGGGTCCCAGCTGGCCACTTCGGCACCCCTGGGTCGGGGCGCGGTGCTGCCGAAGTGGCCAGGTGGCTCCGACTAGTACTTCTGCGACTGTCCGCCGTCGATCGCGACGACCTGGGCGTTCACGTACGACGCTGCGTCGGAGAGCAGGAACGCCACGACGGCCGCGACCTCGTCCGCCTTGCCGTAGCGCTTGGTGGGGTTGGACTGGATGAACTGCTCGGCGGCCTTCTCGGGGTTCTCGGCGTCGAGCTGCTTCATCGAGTTCTCGACCATCGGGGTCCAGATGGCACCGGGGGCGACGGCGTTGATGGTGATGCCGAACTCGCCGTACTCCACTGCCGAGTTGCGGGTCAGGCCGACGACGCCGTGCTTGGCCGCGGCGTAGCCGGACTGGTTGCCGATGCCGCGGATTCCGCCGACGGACGCGGTGTTGACGACGTGGCCGGAGTTCTGCGTCTTCATCACGGCGAGCACGTGCTTCAGGCCGAAGAAGACGCCGCTGAGGTTGATCGAGAGCACCTTGGCGAACTCGTCGGAGTTGTAGGCCTCGGTCGGGTTCTGCTTGCCTTCGATGCCGGCGTTGTTGAAGAAGCCGTCGATGCGGCCGAAGGCCTCCAGGGTGGCGGCGACGTAGGCGGCGACCTGCGCCTCGTCGGAGACGTCTGCGGTGACGACGATGGACTTCGCCTCGGGGGCGACCTGCGCGATGGCGGCCCGGGTCTCGGCGAGGCCCTTCTCCGAGATGTCGACCAGGGCGAGGCTGGCGCCCTGCGATGCGACGGCGACGGCGGTTGCGCGGCCGAGGCCGGAGCCCGCGCCGGTGATGAGGACGACTTTGTCGGTGAAGCTGATCATGATGCCTTCTTAGCTGTCGGGGTGATGTGTACTCGTTTTATTAGACACCTGTCGTCTTACTGTTCGCTGATACCCGCGCGGTGCAACGGCGGGCGGGCCGCCGATCGTCCCATTCGATGGAACGTCGACTTGTGCTCACTGCCCTGCACGAACCAGAGTCGCATCAGCGGCAGTGGTCCGCGCATTGACAGAGAGGTTGATGATGGCAGCGGTCGCACCTCCCGACACCCCGGGGCCCGAGCACCCCCAGCCGGCCCCGCTCCGCTGGCTGTCGCAGCTCGAGATCTGGGCCGGTGTCGTGTTCTTCGCGCTGATCTTCATCGGTGTGATGTGGCAGGTGCTCGGCCGCTACGTGCCGCCGATCGCCTGGGTCGGCGCCGGCGAGATCGCCCGGCTCTCGATGGTGGCGCTCACCTTCGTCACCGCCGGCTACCTGATCGGCAAGAACGGCCACATCGTCATCGAGGTGTTCGACTCGGTGCTGAAGGGCACGAGGCTGTTCGTCGCCCTGCGCGTCTTCGCCGCTGTGGTGATGGTGCTCACCTGCGGCGCCCTCGCCTGGGAGTCCCTCCTGATGATCGAGCAGGGCTGGCTGCGCGTCTCGACCGTGCTGCACATGCCGCTCGCCGTGCTGTACATCTTCGCGCTGCTCGGTTTCTGCTCCGGGATCGTGCACTCGCTCGCGAAGATCCCGGCCGCGAACCGGCCGGAGCAGACCCTCGACATCTCCGAGATGGAGGGCTGACATGGACCTCGCGATCTACCTGATCATCATGTCGGCGCTGCTGCTGCTGCGTGTGCCCGTGGCCTTCGCGATGATCGCCGCGAGCCTGCTGTACTTCTACAGCAACGGCAACTCCGCCGGGCTCGCGATCCGCTCGATCGTCGACGGCATCAACAGCTTCCCGCTGCTGGCGGTACCGCTGTTCGTGTTCGTCGGCACGATCGCCAACCACCTCGGCATCGCGAACCGGCTGTTCGCCTTCGCCCTCGCCACCCTGCCGCGGCTGCGCGGCAACCTCGCCTACGTGAACCTCGGGACGAGCGTCGGCTTCTCCTGGATCAGCGGATCGGCTCTCGCCGACGCCGCGTCGCTCAGCAAGGTGCAGGTGCCGCAGATGATCAAGAAGGGCTACCCCTACGGCTTCGCCGCCGGGCTGAGCGCCTCCGGCTCGCTGCTCAGCACGATCATGCCGCCGAGCATCCCGGCGGTGCTCTTCGCCGCGACCGCCTCCATCTCCACCGGGGCGCTGTTCGCGGGCTCGATCCTGCCGGCACTGCTGATGACCGCGGGCCTCGCGCTCTACATCTTCATCTGGGTGCGCAAGCGCGAGGGTATGGAGGGCACGCCCTTCGACGCCAGGGAGTTCCGCAGCACCGGGCTGCGCGTGATCGGGCCGCTCTTCACCCCGGTCATCATCCTCGGCGGCATCCTGGGCGGCATCTTCACCCCGACCGAGGGCGCGGGTGTGGCCGCCGCCTACATGATCGTTCTCGGAGCGTTCTATCGCACTCTCAGCCTGCGCGTCCTCATCCGCTCGGCCAAGGAGACCGTCGTCATCACGGGCGGCATCCTGCTGATCCTCGGCGCCGCGAACCTGATGGGGCAGGTGCTCGCCCGCGAGCAGGTCTCGCGGGTGCTCGGCACGTGGCTCACCGAGCTCACCGACAACCCGATCGTGTTCCTGCTGGTGCTCAACGTGATCCTGCTGCTGCTCGGCACCTTCCTCGAGGCGCCGCCGGTGATCCTGGTGCTGGTGCCCGTGCTGATGCCGATCGCGGCGCAGTTCGGAATCGACCCGGTGCACCTCGGCGTCATCATGATCCTCAACCTCATGATCGGCTCGCTCACACCGCCCGTCGGCGCCGTGCTGTTCGTCGTCGGATCGATCACGAGACAGCCGATGGGCGTGGTGTTCCGCGGCGTGCTGCCGTTCCTCATCCCGCTCGTCGCGGTGCTGCTGCTGCTCACCGTCTTCCCGCAGATCGTCACGATCGTCCCCACACTGCTGGGGCTCTAACTCCACACCGACTCCGGCCCGCTCCTGAGGGCCGTCCACTGCCGGGCCAGCGGGCTCCGGCAGCCGCACAGTAACAAGGGAGAATCACATGAGCCACGCTCACGGCAAGTCCCGGGTAGTGTCCGCCGCGTCGCTGATGACGCTGTCGGCGCTGCTCGTCACCGGGTGCTCGACGCCCGCCGACGACGACGGGGGAGGAGGGGGCGGCAACGACGACGTCACGCTGACCGTGGCGACCAGTCAGCCGGAGACCACGCCCAACTTCTACTGCGGCGTCGAGCTTCTCAAGGAACGACTCGAAGAAGCGGATGTCGGGATCACCGTCGACCTGTTCCCCGCCAGCCAGCTCGGTCCCGACACCGAGCGCTTCGCGGCGGTGCAGGCGGGGGACATCGACATCGACCTGCAGGGCGCCTCCGCGCTGAGCGCCACCTACGAGCCGATCGGCGTGGTCGACGCGGCCTACGTGTTCAACGACGTGGACCACACCTTCGACTGGATCGACAACGAGTCGGAGGACCTGTTCGCCGACTTCAGCGAGGCCACGGGCGCCCGCATCGTCGACGGCTGGTTCTTCGGCAACCGCACCTTCACGACGAAGGACACCCCGATCGAGAAGCCCAGCGACCTCGACGGGCTCGCGATCCGCTTCCCCGACTCCCCGCAGTTCCTTGCGAACGCCGAGGCGATGGGCGTGGAGCCGGTCGCCGTGGCCAACGAGGAGATCTACGTGGCCCTGCAGCAGGGCATCGCGGTGGGCCAGGAGAACCCGATCGTGGCCACGCACTCGCAGAGCTTCGACGAGATCCTCAAGGTGGCGTCGCTGAACAACCACCAGGTGGGCATCCACTGGCTGGTGGTCAGCGAGAAGACCTACGAGAAGCTGAGCGACGAGCAGGCGGACCTGCTCGACGAGACGCTGCACGGCATCCGCGCCGAGAACCGCGACTGCGTCGACGAGGAGACCAACAAGATCCTCGACGAGTACCGGGCCGACGACTCGTACACGGTGGTCGAGGAGGACGAGGTCGACAAGGAGGCCTTCATCGAGCAGGCGGAGGAGTTCTTCACCGGCTACTACGACGGCGAGCGCCTCGAGCTCTACGAGGCCATCCGGGCGATGGTCAACTAGCGCGAGCACGACGGGGGTGCGCTCACCGACGAGCGCACCCCTGTTGTGCAGCCGTGCCGGCCGCCACCATACTTCACCATGCGTACCGCTCAATGGAACGATGCAGTCTCCGTGATCGACCGGGTCACCCTGGTGCTCGGCGCCTTCCGCGCCGAGGACGTGCGTCTCGGCGTCTCGGAGCTGGCGCGGCGGGCGAACCTGCCGAAGTCCACCGTGTCGCGCCTGGTCGCCGAGCTGGTGGAGCACCGCTACCTCGAGCGCGACGGCACGGGGGTGCGCCCCGGGCTCCGGCTCTTCGAGCTGGGCGAGCTCGCCGCGCAGCCGAAGCAGCTGCGGGCGCTCGCCCTGGCCACGATGGCCGACCTGCACGATGCGACGGGGCAGACCGTCGCCCTCGGCATTCTGCAGGGCACCGAGGTGCTGGTCATCGGGGTGATCCGCGGCCGCAACGCCCCGCGGCTGCCGTTCCGCGTGGGCGGCAGGATCCCGGCCGGCTCGAGCGCGCTCGGCATCGCCCTGCTCGCCCACTCCGAAGCGGATGTCGTGGCCCGGGTCGCCGACAGCGACGCACCGGGTCGCGACGCACCCGGTGGCGACCTCCGTGCGCGACTGGCCGAGGTGGGGCGCTCGGGGCTGGCGCACGACCCCGTCGACCCGGCGCGGGGCATCCGCTGTATCGCGAGCGCGATCGTCGCGGGCGAGCAGGGGCCGATCGCGGCGATCGCGGTGTGCGGGCGGGCGGAGTCCTTCGACGCCGACCGGGTGGCGCCCGCCCTGCGCACGGCGGTGCTCGGCCTGGCCCGCAGCCTGCCGCCGCGGGCCGTGCTCTGGCCGCTCTAGCGTTCCACTGGATGGCACGCCGCATTGCCCCGCCCGGAGCGGCCGGGCGACACTGCCAGCAGACGATTCCCGGCGAGACGACGAGGTCATGGCAGAAGATTTTGCACCCCCGGGCGCCCAGCGGCCCGCCGGACCGATCCGGGTGGGGCTGATCGGTCTCGACCTCGACCTCTCGCTGTCGCCGGTGCTGCACGAGACCGAGGCGGCCGAACTCGGCATCGACTACGGCTACGAGGTCTTCGACGGCCACCGGGATCCGGACTTCGCCGACGTGGGCGCCGTGCTCGAGACCCTCCGGCGCGACGGCTACCGCGGGGTGAACATCACCCACCCCTTCAAGCAGGCGGCGGTGGCGCACGTCGACGAGATGTCGAAGGACGCCTGGGTGCTCGGCGCGGTGAACACCGTGGTGTTCGAGGGCGGCCGGGCCGTCGGCCACAACACGGACTGGTACGGATTCGCCCACTCGATCGAGAAGAACCTGGGGGCGGTGCCGCGACGCACCGTGGTGCAGTTCGGAGCGGGCGGGGCCGGGGTCGCCGTCGCGCACGCCCTGCTGCGCAGCGGGGTCGAGCGGCTGTACCTGGTCGACGTCGACGAGTCCCGGTCGGCGGCCGTGGCCGAGTCGCTCAACTCGGCGCACGGCAGGCGGGGGGTGGTGCCGACCGCGGTGGGCGACGGACCGCGGCGGCTGGCCCTCGCCGACGGCGTTGTGAACGCCACGCCGATCGGCATGCCGGCTCTGCCGGGCTCGGCCGTTCCGCTCGAGGCGCTGCGGCCGGGGCTCTGGGTGCATGACGTGGTCTACATGCCGCTGGAGACCGAGCTGATGGCGGCGGCGCGGGCGGCCGGCTGCCTCACCGTGGGCGGCGGCTACATGCTCGTCTTCCAGGCGGCGGAGGGCTTCCGGCTCTTCACCGGGGTCGCCCCGGACGCGGAGCGGATGCTGGCGCACCTCGAACGGATCATCGCGGAGGGCGCGCAGGCCTAGCAGGTGGTCAGGCCGCCAGCTTCGCAGTCAGGTACTCGACCGCGAAGCGGTAGCCGACGATGCCGCAGCCGGCGATCACCGCGTCAGCCATGGTCGACACGTAGGAGAAGTGCCGGAACTCCTCGCGCCGGTGGATGTTGGACACGTGCACCTCGACCACTGGCAGTTCCACCGCGAGGAGGGTGTCGAGCAGCGCGATCGAGACCGAGGTGAGTCCGGCGGGGTTCACGATGACCCCGCTCGCCACGCCGCGGGCCTGCTGCAGCCGGTCGAAGATTGCGCCCTCCGAGTTGCTCTGGAAGAAGTCGAGGTCGTAGCCGGCGGCCTCCGCTGCGTCCCGCGCCAGCGTCTCGGCGTCGGCCAGGGTGTCGTGGCCGTAGATGTCGGGCTGCCGCAGTCCGAGCAGGTTGAGGTTGGGCCCGTTGACCACGAGGATGCTGGGACGCGCTGCGGGCATGGGGCTGTCTCCTTCGACGGATGCGGCAGAGCGCGTTGTGCGACGCGCCGATGGCTGCAAGTGTGGCGGCCCGTCCCGCGCGATCGCCGCTGCTGTTCCACTCAGTGGGCGCCGCGATTGCGACCGTCGTCGGCCGCACCGGACACTGAAGCCCCGAGACGGAGGAGCGGTGCGCCGATGAAGACGTCCATTGCCACGGTGTGCCTCAGCGGCACCCTCGAGGAGAAGCTGCGGGCCAGCGCCGCCGCCGGTTTCGACGGGGTGGAGGTCTTCGAGCCCGACTTCGTGGCGTCGCCGCTGGCCCCGGAGCGCATCGCAGAGCTCGCCGCCGACCTCGGGCTCACCCTCGACCTGTACCAGCCGTTCCGCGACTTCGAGGGGGTGGGCATCCAGCGGCTGCGGCAGAACCTGCGGCGCGCGGCGGCGAAGTTCGAGCTGATGAACCGCCTCGGCATCGACACCATGCTGCTCTGCAGCAACGTGGGCACCGCGATCAGCGGCGACGACGCGCTCGCGGTCGACCAGCTGCGCGAGCTCGGCGACCTGGCGGAGGGCCACGGCGTGCGGGTGGCCTACGAGGCCCTGGCCTGGGGGCGCTTCGTCGCCGACTACGAGCACGCCGCGCGCATCGTGCGCTCGGTCGACCATCCCGCGGTGGGCCACTGCCTCGACAGCTTCCACATCCTGTCGCGCGGCTGGGATCCGGCGGCGATCGAGACGATCCCGGCCGAGAAGATCTTCTTCGTGCAGATGGCGGACGCGCCAGGGCTGACCATGGACCTGCTCTCCTGGAGCAGGCACCACCGCGTGTTCCCGGGCGAGGGCGCCTTCGACCTCGCGGACTTCATGGGCCACCTGCTGCGCTCCGGCTACGACGGGCCGGTGTCGCTCGAGATCTTCAACGACACCTTCCGGCGCACCGACCCCGTGCGCACGGCGCTCGATGCGATGCGCTCGCTGGAGTGGCTGCAGGAGCTCGCCTGCCAGGCCCTCGACCGCGACGGCAGCGAGGGCGCGCTGATGCCGCTGACGCCGTTGCCCGCCATGGAGCAGCCGCTCGGCTTCAATTTCGTGGAGGTGCGCGCCGAGGAGGGCGAGCGCGACCGCGTGCGGCGCACCCTGCACCAGCTCGGCTTCGACGACGTGGGCACCCACCGCAGCAAGGCGGTGGAGCTGTGGTCGCAGGGCGGGGCCCGCGTGATCATGAACAACGCCGAGGCGAACGCCGGGGCGCCCGCCGTGGCGGCCCTCGGCTTCGACGTGGCCGATCCGCGGGTGGCTGCGGCGCGAGCGGGCAGCCTGCTCGCGCCGGAGGTTCCGCGCGAGCGGGGCGAGGGCGACGAGCTGCTGCTGGGCGTGCGGGCGCCGGACTCCTCCGAGGTGTTCTTCGGGCGGATCGGCGCAGGGGGAGTGCCCGGCTGGGTGGACGAGTTCGGCGACGGGCCGGTACCGAGCACCGACCCGCTGGTGAGCCGCATCGACCACGTGAACCTGGCGCAGTCGTGGGAGTACTTCGACGCGGCCGTGCTCTTCTGCACGAGTGTGCTCGCCCTCGACCCGCAGCCCGGACTCGACGTGGCAGCGCCCACGGGACTCGTGCGCAGCCAGGTGATGAGCACGGCGGACGGCGTGGTGCGGCTGGTACTCAACCTCTCGCCCGCCGAGACGGCCGGCAGCCGGGTGCACTCCCAGCACGTGGCCTTCGCGTCGAGCGACGCGATCGCGACCGCGCGCCGCGCGAGGGAGCGCGGGCTGTCGTTCCTGCCCATCGGCGACAACTACTACGAGGACCTCGACTCCCGGTTCACGCTCGAGCCCGGGTTGCTCGCCGAGCTGCGCGAGCTGCAGCTGATGTACGACCGCGACGAGCACGGCGAGTTCCTGCACTTCTACACGGAGTCGCTGGGCAGCGTGTTCTTCGAGATCGTCGAGCGCCGCGGCGGCTACCGCGGCTACGGCGCCGCGAACGCGCCGGTGCGGCTGGCGGCGCAGCACGGTCGGCTCTGAGCCCGCCCGGCGCCGAGGGGGAGGCGTCTCTGAGGAGAAGGGGGAGGCGGCTCAGGGCGCGGGCAGCCGCGCCGACAGTTCGGCCGCCGCCGCGTCGAGCGCCGGGAGCAACTCCAGCAGCTGCTCGAAGGGCAGCCGGAAGGAGGGTGCAGCGATCGCCACCGAGCCGATCAGGCGACCGCCCGGCGTGAGCACGGGTGCGGCCAGCGCGTTCATCCCCACCTCGTTCTCCTCGCGCATCGTGCCGTAGCCCCGCTCGCGCACGGTCTCGATCTCCGCGCGGAACAGGTCGCGGTCGGTGATCGACAGGTCGGTGCGCGCCGCGAGGGGCGCGCCGGCCAGCAGGGCCTCCGGATCGTCGGAGAACGCCAGCAGCACCTTGCCGAGCGCCGTGGTGTTCAGCGGGCTGTGGGTGCCCGGGTCGCTGGTCACCCGGAAGGCCTGCGGCCCGTCGACCTTGCTCACGGTGAGCACGTGGTCGCCGTCGAGCACCCCGAGGATGCTCGCCTCGCGGGTGCGCCCGGTGAGCGAGCGCAGCACGGGGATCGACGACCCGGCCAGTCCGTTGGCGTTGGACACCCGCTGCCCGAGCTGGAAGACGCGGATGCCGAGCGCGTAGCGCTTGGTCGCCGGATCGAACACCGCGAAACCCTGGTGCGCGAGCGAGCGGAGCAGGCGGTGCGTCGTGCTGAACGGCAGGCCGGCGAGCCCGGCCAGCTCGGTCGCCGACGCGCCCTGCGCCGAGTCGCCGAGCAGCACGAGCAGCGACAGCGCCTTGGCGACCATGTCGGGCTTCTCGGCCTTCTGCGGCTTCTGGGTTGTCACGTGTCTCGCCCTCTCGGTGACGCGGGTGGCACCATTCTGCCGGTGCGGGGATTGACGCCGCCATCCGCCGACGACATGCTGTACTCATATCGTAGATGCTGTATCCATGATATGGATAGTGACCAAGGGTGGTGACGAGCGAATGCCAGAGCCCGCCGTCACCGTGATCGAGCGGATGACCGCCGTGCTCGGCACCTTCTCCGCGAAGCACGACCGCATGGGCGTCAACGAGATCGCGCGGCGCGCCGGCCTGCCCACCTCCACGACCTCGCGCCTGGTCGGCAGCCTGGTGCGGCACGGCTACCTCGCCCGCGACGGCCACCGGCTGTGCGTCGGCCTGAGGCTCTTCGAGCTCGGCACACTCTCGGCCCAGCCGAACGAGCTGCGCTCCCTCGCCCTGCCCACGATGGCCGACCTGCGCAACGCCACCCGCCAGACCGTCCACCTCTCCGTACTCGAGGGCACCGAGGTGGTCTACATCGGCATCCTGCACGGCGCCGACT
>Ga0247805_1001536_pt1 | contig 11054 bp, 14 predicted proteins | sample UWRJL044104R1_FD_180930 | JGI IMG/M metagenome (GOLD analysis project Ga0247805, IMG submission 180930) | Plant litter microbial communities from Arlington Agricultural Research Station in Wisconsin, United States - UWRJ-L044-104R-1 | ecosystem: Environmental > Terrestrial > Plant litter >...
TCCATCTTTTTCCATCGAAAAATCATGGATCGGCGGTTTGTAGCCTTCGGTAATCACTTTGTCGATCCGGTCAACAAAGGTTGCGCCTTGCGGAATGTTCATCAAATCAGCTTCTTTAAATTGCTTGTCAACACCGTTGACTTTGTATATAAATACCATTTCTACAACCGATTTAGGCGCGCCTTCAGGAATTTCCATGCCCTTTTGGATGTTTGTCCCCACTTTATAAGCGCGGAAATCTTTTAATGGCAAATGGTTTAAAACCCAATAACCCATGAATGCACATAATCCGACAGCAATTAAAGCAATGATATTCTGGATTTTATTAGAAAATAACGGCTTGATCAATTTTTGGTTTAAGAACAAAATCAGTACGAAAACCAATAAAACCACGTCTTTCGTAAACGATTGCCACGGCGTTAATTTAAGCGCATCGCCAAAGCAGCCGCAGTCGGTGACTTTGTTGAAATAAGCTGAATAGAACGTCAGAAATGTAAAAAATACGATCATCAAAAGTAAACTCCAAACGGTGAATTTTCGTTTGAAACCGATAAGTAACATTACGCCTAAAACCGTTTCGAAAATTACGATCAGCACCGCAATCGCAAGTGCATACGGAATAAAAAACGGCAGGTTTAAAACGGTTTCCCCGAAATATTCGCCAAGCTTATATGAAAATCCAACTGGATCGTTGAGTTTAATGAGGCCGGAAATGATGAATAAAATTCCGACAAAAATTCGTGAAAACTGGGTAAGTAGATTTTTCATAGTGGTGTTTTATGAACGATGGAAATCCATCAGAATTAAAGCGAACACGGCATAATTAAGCATGTCCTGATAATTGGCATCGATGCCTTCCGAAACTAAAGTTTTTCCTTTATTGTCTTCAATTTGCTTCACGCGAAGCAATTTCTGTAATATTAAATCGGTTAACGAACTCACGCGCATGTCGCGCCACGCCTCGCCATAATCATGGTTTTTGGCTTCCATGAGGTTTTTTGTGAGCGTGATTTTGGCATCATACAATTCGGTTGCTTTTGCCGTTTCAAGATCGGGCTGTTCGACCACGCCAAGATCCAGTTGAATCAGTGCCATAACCGAATAATTAATGATCGCGATAAATTCGCCGGTTTCATCTTCGTCGACTTTACGAATGTCATTTTCCTGCAAGCTACGTATTCTCTGGGCTTTGATGAAAATCTGGTCGGTAAGTGAAGGCAATCTTAAAATGCGCCACGCACTTCCGTAATCGGTCATTTTGTTGACGAAAAGATTCCGGCAAATGGCGATAATCTTGTCGTATTCTTCAGAAGTATTCTTCATGAATTGCTGTATATTTGTATCGAAATCCTAAACTATTTTCAGGTCAGCCCACAGGCCTCGCGTCAAAAATAGGAATAATTTTTTTGAATGTTTGTGCCAATGTGGGAATGTTTCAATTTAAATTGTTAATAAATATTAAATGCTTTTTGCCAATGACAATCAATTGCAACGGACGGCTTATCGATCTTGAGACCCCGAAAGTCATGGGGATTTTAAATGTTACGCCAAATTCTTTCTTTGATGGCGGAAAATATGCCAATGAATCGGAAATCCTAAAACACGTTGAAAAGATATTATCTGAAGGTGCAGATTTTATTGATGTTGGTGCCTATTCTTCAAAACCGTCAGCCGAGTTCGTTTCTGAAAAAGAAGAAATTAAAAGAATATTTCCGATTGTAAAGTTGATGGTAAAGCATTTCCCAGAAGCCATACTTTCAATTGATACGTTCAGGAGTGAAGTGGCTAAGATTTGTATTGAAAATGGTGCTGCGATCGTAAATGACATCTCCGCTGGAAATTTGGATGATAAAATGATAGAAACCGTTGCAAAACTCAAAGTGCCGTATGTTATGATGCACATGCGCGGCGCTCCGAAAACCATGCAATCGCTGACAAATTATGACGATATTATAAAGGAAATGCTGTTTTATTTTTCTGAGAAAATCACGATCGCAAGAAGTTTCGGAATAAATGATATTATTATCGATCCGGGTTTCGGATTTGCAAAAACATTAGAACAAAATTACGAAGTCATGCAAAGATCGGAATTGTTTCAATTGCTTGATTTGCCAGTATTGATAGGTATTTCAAGAAAATCTATGATTTACAAAACACTTGGAACTTCCGCCGAAGATGCACTTAACGGAACCACGGTATTAAATACAATTGCGTTAACAAAAGGTGCTAAAATCCTGCGCGTTCACGACGTACGTGAAGCTGTCGAAACCATAAAGTTGTTCACAGCCCTGAGCAAATAATTTTCAAATTATTGATGGTGATAGGGTTCATTCCGCAAAATTGTAAACCCGCGATACAATTGTTCGATGAAAAACAAACGCACCATTTGGTGTGAAAAAGTCATCTGCGAAAGCGAAATTTTGCCTTGTGATTTTTGGTAAACGGTTTCTGAAAATCCGTACGGGCCGCCAATTACAAACACCAAAGTTTTGATTCCCGAATTCATTTTCTTCTGCAATTCGTCTGAAAAACCAACGCTGGAAAAGTTTTTTCCGTTCTCATCGAGCAGGATCAATTGGTCGGTTGCGGTGATTTTAGACAAGATCAATTCGCCTTCTTTTTCTTTTTGCTGGCTTTCGGATAAATTCTTGACGTTTTTGATATCGGGAATGATTTCAAGGTCGAATTTGATATAAAACGACAACCGCTTTGCGTAATCATCGACTAATGTCTGCAAGGCTTTGTTGTCGGTTTTGCCAATGGTGATAAGCTTGATGTTCATCCTGTGAATTAATGGTCCGAAGAATGGTCTTTGTTGTTTTTTGTCATCCGCTTGACGAGCATTGCAAGAATCGCGACAGTTTCGAAAGTGATCCCGACAATCAATAATAAACTCGCAATTTTCTCATCCTGGCGTTTGAAATAAACACCGCTCAGAATTAAAGCTGTCCCGATTAGGAATAAAATAAAAATCTGGCTTTTTTTCATCACGTTATTTGTTGTTAATCCGGCCAAGAACTTCGCGGATTACTACTGCGAAAAGTGCCCCGATGGCGAAAATCTGTAAGAAGGCAACGCCCCGAATTGTTTCGCTATCCGGCATGCGCATGTAATTTGCAATACAGATAATTAACATTACAGCGGCAAAAAGAAGTCTTTTTTTCGGATCCATTTTTCAAAATTTAAAGTTTATAAAGATACAAAAGTTACAAGATTTTTTTCATGCAAACGCTGTTTTCCACACCAATATATTGGCCATAATTTTCAATGTTATGGTAACCGCAGTTGTGGTACAATTTGATTGCCGCTTCCTGTTTGTAACCGGTCTCGAGTAAGAATTCTGAAAAACCGAGTTCAGTGGCCCATTTTTCAAGTTCTGATAAAATTTCCTCAGCGATTTTTCTACCACGAAAATCAGGCAACACAAACATTCTTTTGACTTCAACCGTTTGGGGGTCGTATTTTTTAAACGCGCCACAACCTACGGCTTTTTCATTTTCATACGCCACGACGACTTCTGTAATAAAAGTAGTCTTGTTGAACTGCGCATAAAAAGCATGATCCTCTCCGTCGAGAACTGCAAGATAAGCATCGAGCAAAACTACTAATTTTTCAAAGTCGGGATTTTCAGAATTTGTCCTTTCTATTCGAACCATGCCATTGATTTATCTCTGATGCAAGTGTAATAAAAAAATCCCAATTGAAAGTTGCGAATGCCAATTATCAAAAGCTTTTTCCTATTTTAGCCGACAGTTAAAACCATTAAAAATGATTAGCGAAGCACAATTTCAAACCGAATTACAATTGATCATCGCCAATGCCATTCGCGAAGATATCGGCGCAGGCGATTACAGTTCGCTCGCCTGTATTCCGGCTTCGGCCAATGGAAAAGCGAAACTGCTCGTGAAAGATGAAGGCGTTATTGCCGGCGTCGAATTCGCTAAAATGATCTTTAAATATGTCGATCCCGATCTTCAAGTCGAAACGCTTATCAATGACGGAACTTCAGTAAAATACGGCGATGTTGTTTTTTATGTTTCCGGAAGTTCCCAATCCATCCTAAAAGCAGAACGCCTGGTTTTAAATTCGATGCAACGCATGTCTGCCATTGCCACCAAAACGCAGCAGTATGTAAAGCTTCTTAAAGGTACAAAAACCCGAGTGCTTGACACGCGAAAAACCACTCCAGGCTTTCGTGCTGCCGAAAAATGGGCGGTGAAAATGGGCGGCGGCGTAAACCATCGGTTTGCTTTGTATGACATGGTGATGCTTAAAGACAATCACATCGATTTTGCGGGCGGAATTACCTTGGCGATTTCCAAAACCCAGCAATATTTAAAGGACAACCATCTTGATTTAAAGATCATTGTCGAAGCCAGAAGTTTGGACGAAGTGCGCGAAATCCTGCAAAGCGAAGGCATTCAACGGATTTTATTAGACAATTTCGATTACGAAACGACCAAACAGGCGGTAGATTTAATTGGAAACAAATGCGAAACGGAATCATCGGGAAATATCAACGAAAAAACAATCCGTTATTATGCTGAATGCGGCGTAGATTACATTTCCTCGGGCGCATTAACACACTCAATCTACAATATGGATTTAAGCTTGAAAGCGGTTGATTAGAAGTCGCAATTAAAGACACAAGGCAAAAGTGAAAGTCCCGAGTCAAAAATCTTTGTTCTTATTTCTTGTTTCGTGCAGCTTTTTCAATTCTAACATCTCAATTCCAAAATCAAAAAATGACCCGAATCCTCGAAGCAAAATTTGAAAAAATCCCCGTAGTGCGAAACCTCGTAAGCTACACAAAAGGGATTGCTTTGCCGTGGCTCAATGGATTTTCACTTTACGATTTGCTTGAATTGTACATCATCGGGATTGCGCAAGGTGCGATTTCATACCGTGCAGCATCGGTCGCCTGGAGCTTTTTCATGGCGCTTTTTCCATTCGCGTTGTTCATCTTAAATCTGATTCCGTACATTCCAATTCAGAATTTCCAGCAGGATTTCCTGCAGTTTGTCGAAGAAAGCGTACCACCAAATACCTACGACGCGATTGCGAACATCATCAACGACATTTTAAACAACAGCCACTCGGGCTTGCTTTCCTGGGGTATTGTTTTGGCGGTTTTGTTAATGGCAAACGGACTCAACGCCATCCTCGGCGGATTTGAGAATTCCAAGCACGTCATTATGAAACGCGGGTTTTTCAGGCAGTATTTCGTTTCGATCGGCATGTCATTGTTGCTGTCTTTTATCCTAATTATCACGATCGCTTCGATTGTCGTTTTCGAAGTCTTCATCCAAAAAACAAAGATTCAGGACGTGCTCAGCGATAGCATTCCGCTAATCATTATGGGTAGATATGCTTTCGTTATTTTAATGATCTTAATCGGAGTTTCGATCTTGTTTAAATTTGGGACCAAACGCGATAAAAACCGTTCGTTCATCTCCATCGGGTCGGTTTTCACAACAATTCTGGTCATCATTTCGTCGTACTTTTTCGGTATTTGGGTCGTAAAATTTTCAAAATACAACGAATTATACGGCTCGATCGGCACATTATTGATCATGATGTTTTATATTTGGATCAATTGCATGATTTTGCTGCTCGGTTTTGAACTCAACGGCACGATCAACAAGTTAAAGAAAAAAGCACAGAAAAATATTCAGTAGCTATTCCGGCTATCCGTTTCAAGTCCTCGCAAAAAAACCGTTTTTGCACGCCATAAAATAAGCTTCCTGCGGTCGCTTTTTTCTGCCGGCAAAATCAAGGTTATTCCGGCTGCGGGCTTTCCATTGCTATCCGGGCTAAAACACAAACCTTATGAAATCAGCATTTGCCTTTGCCTTTTTGTTTTTCAGTATGATTACATCTGCCCAGCATTCCGTCATCGGAAAATGGAAAACCATCGACGACGAAACCGGAAAAGCCATTTCGGTTGTCGACATCTTCGAAAGCAAAGGCAAGATCTATGGCAAGGTCATCGAAATCTTTAATCCAAAAAGCCGCAAGCGTGTTTGCGAAAACTGCTCCGGCGACGACCATAACAAACCCATTCTCGGTATGATCGTGATCAAAGGCCTTACAAAAGACGGCGCCGAATATTCCAACGGAAAAATCCTCGATCCGAAACACGGCAAGCTCTATAAATGCTACATTACGCTTGAAAGTGCAGACAGGCTTAAAGTCCGCGGTTACATTGGGATTTCATTGTTGGGCAGGACGCAATACTGGGAGCGTGTGAAATAACATTTTCTACAAAGCACCAAACTTTGTAACTTTGCCACGCTAACTCCAGCCACTCAAATACTACATGCCACATTTCGTCGAAGTCATTTTGCCACTTTCCCTCACAAAAACGTTTACTTACAGCGTTTCGGAAGCAGAATTTGACTACATCAAACCCGGAATGCGCATTGCGGTTCCGTTTGGCAAAAGCAAAATTTATACGGCGCTCGCAATCGAACTACACCAAAACGAACCGCAGTTGTATGAAGCTAAAGAAATCCATCAAATCCTGGATGAAACGCCAATAGTAAACGAATTCCAAATTGCACATTGGCAATGGATCGCTTCCTATTATATGTGCGCAATCGGAGATGTGTATCGAAGCGCGATGCCAAGTGCGTTAATTTTGGAAAATGAAACCATTATTTCGCAAAAGCAGGATTTTTTTGTGGATGAAAGCCAATTGTCTGACGATGAATTTTTAGTTTATCAGGCATTGCAGCAAACGAGCTCGCTTAAAATTGAGAATATCATTTCGATCCTGAATAAAAATAATGTCTTTCCGGTCATCCAACAGTTACTTCAAAAAGGGATTTTGCAGTTGCAGGAAGAAATGAATGAAACGTATAAACCAAAACTGATCCGGTATGTTCGGCTGCATGCAGAATTCCAAAATCCGGACAATTTGAGTGAATTGCTGGAGATTTTAAAAAGCGCAGCGAAACAGAAGGAATTGGTTTTGGCTTATTTCCAATTAAACACCGCGAAAAAACCAATCACGGTAAAGCAGTTAATTGAAACCGCAAATTCATCTGCAACAGCGGTAAAAGCTTTGATCGAAAAAGGCATTTTCGAAGAATTTCACATCCAGCAGGACAGAGTCAATTTTGATGAAAACCTTCAGGAAATGACACTCGAACTCAGTCACGCACAGCAATTGGCGTTCGACGAGATCAATTACAATTTCGAAGTCAAGGACGTCAATTTGCTGCACGGCGTCACATCAAGCGGGAAAACCGAAATTTACATCAAACTCATTGAAACCATTCTGGAAAAGGACAAGCAAGTTTTGTATCTACTTCCCGAGATCGCTTTAACGACACAACTCGTTTCACGTTTAACAGCTTATTTTGGAAATAAAGTTGCGGTGTTCCATTCGAAATACAGCAACAACGAACGCGTGGAAGTTTGGAAACAATTGCTTGAAAATTCACCAAAAGCGCAAATCGTGATAGGAGCGAGGTCGGCATTATTCTTACCATTTTCAAATCTGGGGTTAGTCATTGTAGACGAAGAACATGAACAGACTTTTAAGCAAGTCGATCCCGCGCCAAGATATCATGCGCGCGACGCGGCAATTGTGCTGGCGAATGCGCATAAATCAAAAGTGTTATTGGGTTCGGCAACGCCAAGCATCGAAACCTATTATAATAGCCAATCCGGAAAATACGGATTGGTAGAAATTTTTGAGCGTTTTGGAAAAGTAAAGATGCCCGAAATTCACCTGGTCGATTTAAAGGACAAATATTTCCGCAAGAAAATGTCTGGTCATTTCAGCGATGAACTTATCGAATCGATTACCGAAGCATTGTCTTTGGGCGAACAAATTATACTATTCCAAAATCGCCGCGGTTATTCGCCGGTTGTAGAATGCATGACTTGCGGGCACGTTCCGCAATGCGCACACTGCGATGTGAGTTTGACGTATCACAAGCATAAAAACCAGCTGCGTTGTCATTATTGCGGGTACTCGATGGCGAATCCAACGAATTGCCATGTGTGCAGCAGCGTTGACTTAACAACCAAAGGTTTCGGAACCGAACAGATCCAGCAGGAACTGATTGCCCTTTTTCCAAATGCCAAAATCGGAAGAATGGATCAGGACACCACGCGCGGGAAATTCGGATTCGAAAAGATCATTGACAGTTTTAAAAACAGGGAAATTGATATTTTGGTTGGTACGCAAATGCTGGCAAAGGGTTTGGATTTCGATAATGTGAGTCTGGTTGGGATCATGAACGCAGATAATATGCTGTACCATCCCGATTTTCGGGCGTTTGAAAGAAGTTTTCAGATGATGACGCAGGTTTCGGGAAGATCTGGGCGATCGGAGAAGCGCGGGAAAGTCGTTATTCAAACGTATAACCCGAACCACAATACGATCCAACAGGTAACGCAGAACGACTATAGTGCGATGTATAAAGAGCAATTGTATGACCGGCAGATCTATAAATATCCGCCATTTTTCCGTTTGATCAAGCTTACATTGAAGCATCGTGATTATGAAAAGCTCAAAGAAGGCTCGATGTGGTTGTATCAGGTGTTGCAGCAAAATCTTGCATTGCCTGTTTTAGGCCCGGAAGAACCTGGAGTAAGCCGCATCAGGAACGAATACATCAGAACGATCATGATCAAGATCCCGCAGAACCTACCACTGACAACCACAAAAAAAACTGTCCAGAAAATACTGGACAGTTTTGATGTTATTCCGCAATACAGAGCGATTAAAACCGCTGTGAATGTTGATTTTTAAGCAATTGCAAGGGCGCGAACAAGATCTTCTTTCTTGTTTCTACTCAAAGGTATTTTTGTAACCCCGATCTCTGCGAATTTGCTGTTGAAACGTTCTACTTTATCAATGTTTATAATGTAGGATTTATGCACACGGATAAATTTGTCTTTGGATAAGTCTTTCTCGAAAGATTTCATGGTTGACAACACTAGGTTGCTGTCGTCTTCGGTGACCACTTTTACATAATCGCCAAAAGCTTCGATCCATTTGATCTTTGCAGTGAACACTTTGAGTTTCTTAAGATTACTCTTAATAAAAATGTGTTCTCCATCTTCTTCCTGGTTTTCCTTTTTTAGCAAATGGAAATCCATAGCACGTTTTACTGAAGCGTTAAAGCGGTCAAGTGCAATCGGTTTCTGTAGGTAGTCCGTTGCATCATAGTCAAACGCTTTCATAGCATATTCAGCCTTTGACGTGATAAAAATGATTTGGGGTTTCACTTTTAGTCCGTCAAGGAAATCAAATCCGCTGATGACCGGCATCTCGATATCGAGAAAAATCAGGTCAACGGAATGAACCGACATGCAATTTTTTGCTTCAATTGCATTAGAAAAATCACCGATCAAATGTAGATTCGGATGATTATTCACTAACTTTGCGATGATCATCCTTTGAATAGAACTGTCATCGACAACTACACAATTTAGTTTCATAATTATTCTTTATTATAGATTTGGTAGGACGAAAGTAAAAAGTTTTTTCTAACAAACCTAATGTTTATCGGCTTTTTTTGCCATACAACGAATAAAGTTACTTTTCTCTTGGTTATTCAATTTTAATTACTACTTTTGCAGCCATTTTAACAATTTAAAACATAGTTTATGAATCATTATGAAACTGTTTTCATTTTAAATCCCGTTTTATCTGAAGTTCAGGTAAAGGAAACAGTAAGCAAATTCGAAGATTTTCTTACAACCAGAGGAGCAGAAATGGTATCTAAAGAGGATTGGGGCCTGAAAAAAATGGCTTACGAAATCCAAAACAAAAAAAGTGGTTTTTACCATTTATTCGAATTTAAAGTATCTGGCGAAGTTTTAATCGCTTTTGAAACCGAATTCAGACGTGACGAAAGAATCATGCGTTTCTTGACTGTAAGTTTAGACAAACATGCAATTTCGTGGGCTGAAAGAAGAAGAACTAAATTAAAAGCAACAAAAGCGTAATTATTATGGCAACTTTACAACAATCGGCTTCAGGCAAAAAAGATGGGGATATCAGATATCTTACACCTTTAAATATAGAAACAAACAAAACTAAAAAGTATTGTCGTTTCAAAAAGTCAGGTATCAAATATGTAGATTACAAGGATGCTGACTTCCTATTGAAATTCGTAAATGAGCAAGGGAAAATCCTTCCACGTCGTTTAACAGGAACTTCATTGAAATTTCAAAGAAAAGTGTCTGTAGCTGTAAAAAGAGCAAGACATTTGGCTTTAATGCCATACGTGGCAGATTTATTAAAATAAAAAATTAACAGTTGTTGGTTTTCTAAAATATATGAAACCTAACTTCTCCAAATAAAAGGACAACAACATGGAAATTATCTTAAAAAAAGACGTTCAAAATTTAGGTTTTAAAGATGATGTCGTTACTGTGAAAGCAGGTTACGGACGCAACTTTTTAATTCCGCAAGGTCACGCTCAAATGGCAACGCCTTCTGCTAAAAAAATCTTAGCTGAAAACCTAAAACAAAAAGCGCACAAAGAAGCAAAAGTGGTTGACGATGCTAAAAAACAAGCAGAATCATTGAAAGCGCTTGAAATCAAAATTTCTGCAAAAGCAGGTGGTGAAAAACTTTTCGGTTCGATCACCAACATTGATATCGCTGAGGCTTTGGAAAAAGCAGGTCAGCCAATCGATAGAAAATTCATCACTTCAGGGATCGTAAAACGTACCGGAAAATACGCTGCAAACGTAAGATTGCACCGTGATGTAATCGTTGAATTGCCTTACGAAATCGTAGCTGAGAAATAATATTTTTTCAGTTTTGAAAATAGAATCCCGATGAAAGTCGGGATTTTTTTTTAGAAGCTATTTCCGGCTTTCCGCTCTATCTTTTGCTGCATTGCATTCCGCAAAAGGATACCGCTTTCAATCCGGGCTATGGCTACAGACTTTAAACTTTAATGTTAGCCAATTAAGACTGACCAACAAAAACATAGCAACGCAGTAACTTTTTCATGAAATACAACAGGCTCACCAAAGAACAGTTCGAAGAACTTCATCCCGAATTTATCAATTTTCTCGCG
>Ga0247805_1001537_pt1 | contig 11053 bp, 8 predicted proteins | sample UWRJL044104R1_FD_180930 | JGI IMG/M metagenome (GOLD analysis project Ga0247805, IMG submission 180930) | Plant litter microbial communities from Arlington Agricultural Research Station in Wisconsin, United States - UWRJ-L044-104R-1 | ecosystem: Environmental > Terrestrial > Plant litter >...
ATGCCTGCAACGGGATTTTGTTTAACCACGAAAGTCCACTAAGGGGAGAAACCTTTGTAACCCGTAAAATTACCCGTGCGGCTTGTAAAATTGCCCTAGGATTGCAGAGTTGTCTGTATTTGGGTAACCTTTCTGCGCAAAGAGATTGGGGACATGCCAAAGATTACATTGAAGCCATGTGGTTGATCCTTCAGCAGGAAGTGGCTGAGGATTATGTGATTGCTACAGGAATCACAACTACAGTTAGGGATTTTGTGAAAATGAGTTTTGCAGAATTGGGTATCGAGGTCGAGTTTAGCGGTAAGGATGAGCATGAGCGGGGTGTAATCATTGATGTAGATCAGGAAATCGTAACTAAATTGGGCTTAAACGATACCTATCTGAAACCAGGTACGGTGGTTGTACAAGTGGATGAAAAATATTTCCGTCCTACGGAGGTTGACCTTTTACTAGGCGATCCAACCAAAGCCAATACGAAATTGGGCTGGAAACCTAAATATGATTTACCTGCATTGGTTCAGGATATGGTTCAGTCAGATTTACACCTGATGAAAAAAGATGAATACCTGAAACAAGGTGGTTATAAGACGCTCAACTATTTTGAGTAAGCGCAGCTTGCTTTTGCTGACTTTCCTTCCTGTATTTAACCAGGTTGATTAACAAAACACTCGCAAGGATCACAACCAATCCGATAATCTGGATCAAGGTTACCCTTTCTTGTGTAAATGCCACGCTCAGCAAAACGGCTACTACAGGATTGACATAGGCATACGTACTCACCTGCGTAGCCGGACGAACGGTTAACAACCAGACATAGGCGCTAAATGCGGCTATAGATCCAAAAATAATCAGATACCCAACAGATAGCCAGGCTTCTGTTGGGATCGTTTCCCAATTGAAAGTTTTAAACTCCGCTGTAATGATTCCGCCCGGAATAAAAGCGAAACCTGCGGCCAGCATTTGCCAGGCTGTATTTACCGAAACAGAAATCTTATTGTCGGAAGTGTGTTTAGCATATAAAGAACCCGCAGCCCATCCGATTGGTGCAATCAGCAATAAAATGATGCCGATGATCTGAGTACTACTTTGATTTTGTGCCATGGTTTGAAATAACTGTTCGGCAAATAGGAGGATCACCCCAATGAAGCCAATGATTAGTCCCGCGACGGTCGATTTATTGCTTAAGTTTTCGCCCCATTTGGGCTTATCTAAAATGACAAACCAAATGGCTGCGGAAGATACCATGATGGCCACCAAGCCGCTCGGGATAGATTGCTCTACCCAGATGACGAGTCCATTTCCAACACCCAGCATCAATAATCCACTGATTGCTGCGTGTTTTACACTTTTTTTATCGAATATCTTTTCGCCTTTAAAAATACACCAGCCCATCAATAGCACACCCGCCACCAGGAATCGAAAAGATCCTAAAATGAAGGGTGGAAAACCAGCTAAAGCTTTTTGAATGAAAAAATAGGTGGAGCCCCAAACCACGTATACTATGGCAAAAGCGAGTATAACAAGTATTGGATTGGCTTTTTTTATGGATTGAGCAGGCATGTTATGATTTTGTTGAAGTATTGATGCAAAAATACACCAAAAGACGACTAAGGTGGTAGTAATAAATTTAGCTGCAGTATGATTGTATTACTTTTTTATTTAGTATTGTAATCAGGATGATTATAATAATACAATGTAAAGACCGTGTGGGTCTTGTTGCGGATATTTCCAGGATATTATCGGAAGCCGGATTAAATATTGTGTCCATGCGCGAGCATGTAGACAAAGCTGAGGCGCGTTTCTTTATGCGTTTGGAAACAGATGGCGTAGCCGATGAGCTGGCTGTAGAGCAAAAAATGCAGGAAGTATTGCCTGAAGGTGCTATAATCGGGATCAATCCGGTACCTGATAAGAAAATTGTAGTGATGGTCACTAAGGAATACCATTGCCTGGCTGATATCCTGGTCCGTAATAATTTTGGAACGCTGGGTGCTGATGTGCTTTGTGTGATTGGTAACCACAGTACTTTGCAACAGATTTGCGAACGCTTTGGTGTGCCCTTCTTTTTAATCCCCTATCACGAAGATAAAACGGTTTCGGAGCGGGCAATGATTGAGAAGATTCAAGGCTATAATCCCGACTATATTGTGCTGGCTAAGTTCATGCGGATTCTTTCTCCTGCTTTTGTGGCTAATTTTCCGAGCAGGGTAATTAATATTCACCATTCTTTTTTACCAGCTTTTGCCGGCGCTAGTCCGTATAAGCAAGCCTTTGAAAGAGGCGTAAAACTGATCGGGGCTACCGCACATTTTGTAACCGACGATTTGGATGAAGGACCAATCATTGCGCAGCAGATTATTCCCGTAAACCATTCCCATACCGCGGCTGACATGGTAAAGTCTGGTAAGGAAATCGAAACAGCGGTATTGGCCAAAGCGCTACGACTTGTTTTGAGCGACCGGGTATTTGTTTATAAAAACAAAACTGTTGTGTTTGAATAAAAAATAATACCTTTGCAATTCATCGTATCATCAGATGAATTTAGCAATTATGAAAACATTAATTCCCAGGAAATCCCTTGCCGATGAAGTTGCTGCCAGGCTGCAGGAACAGATTTCATCGGCGCAATATAAAGTGGGGGAAAAGCTGCCTATCGAGCCGGAACTGATGAAAAGTTTTGGCGTTGGGCGTTCTACCATTCGGGAAGCCATTAAAATATTGGCCAACTCGGGTTTGTTGAAGGTGATGCAGGGTGTCGGTACTTTTGTTGAAGAAGTAAGCGGAAGCCGCGAACCGATGGATCAGCGTTTAAAAAGAGCTGCAATTAAAGACCTGGACGAGGTACGGAGGTTGCTGGAAATGAAAATTGCAGAAAAGGCAGCGCTCAATCGTTCGGATCAGGACATTATCCTGATCAAGAAACACCTTGCTGATCGTAAGAAAGGGGCCGATCTGGGTTTACTCCAGGATTGCATCAATGCCGATATCGAATTTCACATGGCGATTGCCCGGGCTTCTAAAAATGAAATCTTTGTAGACCTGTATCGTTCTGTATCGATACATCTTAAACATTGGTTTAATGAGATCTATCCGGATACAGCTGTTTTCCAGGAATCATACGCCATTCACGAACAACTTTTGAAAAGTATTGTTGCCGGCGATCCTAAAAAAGCCTGGAACATCGCTGCAAAAATCATAGGTCACGTATCACAATAAAAATTTATATACATTCATCAGATGATCTGATATTAATCATGAAAAATAATTCCCTTTCCACTGCCGCTGTTATTGATCCGAAGAAATTGGCTCAGAACACAGTTTTTTCTATTTTGTTTACCATCAGTCTTGGTCATTTGATCAATGACATGCTTCAGGCTGTTATTCCAGCGGTTTACCCCGTGATGAAAGAAAAATTTAGCCTGAGCTTCACCCAAATTGGTTTAATTACCCTGACTTATCAGTTGACCGCTTCTATCTTGCAGCCTTTTATCGGCTTTTATACAGATCGTAAACCGAGACCTTATTCATTGGCTATCGCCATGGGCTTTACCATGATGGGTTTGATCGCTGTGTCTTTTGCCTCAAGTTTTGTAAACATCCTGCTTTCGGTTAGTTTAATCGGGATCGGTTCTTCGATATTTCATCCGGAAGCATCGCGCGTAGCGCATTTAGCATCGGGTGGTAAAAAGGGGCTGGCGCAGTCTATTTTCCAATTGGGTGGTAATGCAGGTAGTGCAATCGGGCCGCTGTTGGCAGCGCTAATTGTGGTGCCTTATGGACAGTTTCATATCATTTGGTTTGCGCTGATCGCTATTGTGGGTATCGCTGTACTTTCTGTAATTGCTAAATGGTACCAGGAACAACTGGTGATTAAAGCTGCCAGGAAACAGGTGGCTGTAGAGGAAAACCATCATAACCTTTCCCGTAACCGGGTAATCTGGTCTTTGGGTATTTTGTTGGTCCTGATTTTTTCCAAATACTTTTACATGGCCAGTATGACCAGTTATTATACTTTTTACCTGATTGATAAATTCCATGTTTCTGTACAGGAATCACAGATTTATTTGTTTGCCTTTTTGGGAGCTGTTGCCGCAGGTACTTTGATTGGCGGACCTTTGGGCGACCGCTTTGGCCGGAAATACATCATTTGGATTTCCATTTTAGGCGTGGCTCCATTCACCTTGTTGTTGCCTTATGTTTCTTTATTCTGGGTGGGTATTTTATCGGTTGTGATCGGCCTGATCATTTCTTCCGCTTTCTCGGCCATCCTGGTGTATGCTACTGAATTGGTTCCGGGTAAGGTGGGTATGATTGCAGGCTTGTTTTTCGGTTTTGCTTTTGGTATGGGCGGATTGGGTTCTGCGATTCTTGGCAAAATTGCAGATAACAACAGTATTGAATATGTATTTAAGATCTGTGCATTTTTACCGCTGATCGGTGTGATTACGGGTTTCCTGCCGAACCTGGAACGGAAGAAGAAAGTTGCCTAGTTTTAGGTGTGATTTTTGCTTTCTTTTAGCTTGACGTTCCAGGACTCTCTATGTGTTGTTCGGGGCTGGCTCGTAACAAAAAGGTGTTACAATCGCCTAAGGGTTGGGTGACGCCTGAGTCGTGTAGGATGTTATAGGACTATAGTCCTAGCAAAGTCCTATGAAACTCCTATGTAACTCCTGTTTGGTATCTTTTTGTTACGAGCCAGACCCGAGCAAGACCTCACGTAGAGTCAAAGCTGAATAGCTAAAATGTTACTAAAAAAGTTAATATTTTTCATTTAAATTTAAAATATTAATTTTTATCAAATATCTGGTTGGTGAAGTAGTTGCCGGTATCTTATTATGGAAGTGAAGTTCGCAAAAATTTATGGTACAGAAGAAAAAATGCAATTCAGATGATCAGGTAAACTGTTGTATAAGCAGATGTTAATACAGTTTAAAGCACGTATGCAAGCGAAAAAGTATTTCCGTAGATATCCAACACAGTATAAATAGGATAGGTCAACTATAGACCGATAGCCAGGTTTGAACCATGTGTTTAGAAAATTATGCAATATTTTATACTTAGTGTTTTTTGTACCAAACAAATCGTATCTTTAATATAGTGAATTAACGCCCTCGGCTTGAATTTAAGTTACCAAACTGTTAAAACTGATTTCTGGCATAATAAATGCTTATCGGTGCAGAGTAACTTTTAGGATAGGTTTAAAATCTTTTCTAACGAAGTTTAACAAAGGGGAGTGTAAATGAATAAAAATCTACTAATTATTTTCTGCTTGCTGCTGAGTAATGTTGCGTTTTCACAAATGAATGGGGATTACAATTATACGATTGCAGTACGAGGGATCAGTATGGTGCAAATGCCCAGAGTTTTAAGTCAGAAAAATGCCGAGCAATTTACCAATGCTGCTTTCAATGGCCTTATGATCAAATTCAATGATAACCAGTTTAGTTATCGTTTGAATGGATCTTACATCAAGAAAAATGTCAAATTGGTTAACAATTGTGCGACTTGCCAGGAAGCAGATGGAAAATTAACAGATTATGCTTTCAAAATTGGGTTCGAGAAAAACCTGAACTTCTCCAGGATTCAACCTTATCTTGGTTTAGATATTGGATTTAGGTATAATAAATTTGATGGAACCTTAACCAATAGAAATACATTGTTGGATGCTGTATCTTCTACGGCCATAACACCTACAATTGTCGAGGCAAGCAAGGCTGGTTTTGTTGCTGCGCCAGTAGTTGGTATAAAAATTAACCCGATTCCTCAAATCAGTATTTTTGCGGAAAGCAGTATGGATTTCTTCAATTCCTATGAACGGCAGGAGACGGTGATGCAGGATGCCAGCAATACCAAAACGTTTAACAAATACAGGAAGACGGAATTTTTGTTGAATCCGGTCTCTGTCGGCATTCAGTTTCATTTGGGAATTAACAGGTAATGGATAGAATTACAGATATGTATCGGAATTTAATAAATTTGATATATTTGCAGGTGAAACTAATATCCAATTTACCCTATTGCATTAACCTCTCGAACACACGTATGAATTTTAAGAGAACAATTGCCGCAATTTTATTATTGTGTGCGGTACTTATATCAGAGACTGCGATGTCGCAAACCAATTATGCTAACGTCAAGGTGGATGAATTGTCTGATGCACAAATCAAACAGATGATCCAAAAGGCTGAATCTGTGGGGTATAATGATGCACAGTTGGAGCAAATGGCTGCTGCGCAGGGCATGAAGGCTGATGAGATTGCGAAATTGCGCTTGCGTGTGGAAAAGGTGCGGAAGCAGGGTGGTACTTCGTCTAGTACAAATGATGCTGGTAGTGATGATGTCGTTGGGCGAAAAGTAGAAGGTGTTTCTGAAAAGAATGCTATTGAGACTAAAAGCCATGTTATGAAAGATATCAATCCCTTAGAGGATTTAAAACCTAAGATTTTCGGCGCAGAACTTTTTGCCAATAGCAATATTACATTTGAGCCTAATTTGAGGATGGCTACACCAAAAAGCTATGTAATTGGTCCGGATGACGAATTGTTGATTGATTTAAGTGGTGATAATGAAGCGAATTATAAGTTAAAGGTTAATCCAGAAGGTATTATCCGTTTACAATATGCTGGTCCTGTTTCAGTAGGGGGCTTATCTATTGAACAGGCTACCGCAAAGATAACTTCTAAACTTGGGGGGACTTATCCCTCGTTAAGAAATGGGAGAACTGTAGTTTCAGTAAATTTAGGAAACATTAGAAGTATTAAGATTACTATTTTGGGAGAGGTGGTTAAACCAGGTACTTATACGCTATCCTCTTTGTCTACTGTTTTTAATGCCTTGAATGCCTCTGGAGGACCAAATACCAATGGTTCATTCCGTAAGATACAGGTGATCAGAAATAATAAAGTGGTTTCGACAATTGATGTGTATGATTTTCTATTAAACGGGATTCAGAAAGGGAATATTCGTTTGCAAGATCAGGATATCATCAATATACCTGTTTATCAAAGTAGGGTCGAAATTGCTGGGGAAATCAAACGACCGGCTTTATTTGAGGTTTTGAGTACTGAAAGTTTGGATGATGTGATTCGCTTTGCAGGTGGGTTTACCAACCAGGCCTATACAGCACAGATTAAAGTTTTGCAAAATACCAATAAGGAGCGTAGAATTATTGATGTACCTGCAAACCAATATGCCACTTATGGACCTTTAAATGGAGATAAATATTTAGTGGAAACGATATTGGACCGTTTTGAAAATAGAGTAGAGATATCTGGAGCGGTTTTTCGTCCTGGAAAGTTTGAGTTAGACAAAGGTTTGACTTTGAAAGGTTTGATTCGTAAAGCGGATGGTTTGACCGAGGACGCTTTTTTAAATAGGGGTTATATTAATCGTTTGAATGCAGACAATACATTGGCGTTAATTTCATTTGATGTGGCCAAGGTTTTAGCCGGTACAGATCCGGATGTTACTTTACAAAGAGAAGATAAGGTTAGTATTTCTTCTTTGTTTGATTTACGTGATGAATATAAGGTGAGTATTCAAGGTGAAGTAAGAGCTCCAGGTACATTTGACTATGCAGATAACATGAATTTAGAAGATGTGATTCAAATGGCTGGTGGTTTTAAGGAAGGTGCGACGCCAAACCGGATTGAGATATCCAGAAGGATCAAAAATAGTGACGCAATGTCTGCATCTGCAAGGACAGCAGAGGTGTTTATTGTAAATGTGGATGCGAATTTAAAGGTTGTGGATGATAATTTTGTGCTGAAACCTTTCGATGTGATATCTGTACGTAATTCTGAAGGTTATCAGGTGCAAAAGCAAGTGAAATTGGAAGGTGAGGTGCTGTATCCCGGTATATACACGATTACCAATAAGAATGAAAGAATTTCTGATTTGATTAAGCGGGCAGGTGGATTAACGCCAACCGCTTATATTGAAGGTGCTTCGTTAAAAAGACCAGGAGCTGAAAAAGTAAATCCTTCAGATAAAAATGCCATCAACAATAAAGAAGAAGAAGATAAGAAGCTTTTGGGGCTGAAAAGAGCTCAGGAAGCGGGAGTTAAGGATACAGTAAAGGCTGATGTTGAGCAAAAATTGATTCAATCAGATTTGGTTGGGATTGATTTGGAGCGAATTTTGAAAAAACCATTGTCTAGAATAGATTTAATTGTAGAGGACGGTGATGTGATCCGTGTACCGAGACAATTGCAAACAGTTAAGGTCACAGGAGAGGTTTTGAATCCTAATAGCATTGTTTATGCTAACAATAGAGGATTTAAAGATTACGTAAATGGTGCAGGTGGATTTACAGCTAGTGCGCTTAGAGGAGGCGCTTACATTAAGTACGCTAATGGCTCTGTAGAGGCTGCGAAGAAGTTTTTATTCTTTAATAATTATCCTAAGGTAAAACCAGGGGCGGAGATTTTGGTACCTAAGAGAGCTGAGAGAGAGAGAATGACGGCTCAAAGCTGGATTGGTATTGGTACAGCTGTTGCATCTATGGCAGCGATTGTAGTTAGTTTGTTAAGGTAGAATATAGAGTGTAATATGATTTTAAGCGATAAAAACAAGCCGATATCTGAATTATCACTTAAAGATCTAGTGATTAAGATTGCCAATGCTAGAGGATATCTGTTTTCAAGATGGAAAACCATACTAGTTTTTGCTTTAATTGGATTGGCTATGGGGCTGATTTCTTCTTTGGTGAAGAGAACTGTATATACCGCTGACTTGACTTTTGTCTTGGAAGATGGTGGAGATTCTGGTGGACGTCTTGGGCAGTATGCAGGTCTTGCATCAATGGCAGGAATAGATATTGGTAGTGGAGGAGGTATATTTCAAGGAGATAATATTATGGAACTTTATAAGTCTAGAAAGATGATAGAGCAGACTCTTTTGAGTAAAAGTTCAATTGGTGGGAAGAAAGTGTTATTAATTGAAAGGTATATAAAAGCTTATAAATTGAGGGAGAAATGGGATGAAAAATCTTATCTGAAAAATATAGATTTTTCAGATTCTACCCGGTTTGATATAAGGCAGGATAGCATTATAGGTAATATTGTAACGGAAATTAATAAGAAATGCCTTTTAGTATCTAAGCCTGATAAAAAATTAACAATTATAAAAGTTGAAGTTAAATCCATTGATGAATTGTTTGCTAAGGCCTTTACTGAAAGTCTTGTAGGAAATGTTAATAATTTTTATGTTAAAACAAAAACAAAAAAATCACTAGAAAATATAGCAATTTTACAACATCAAACAGATTCGGTAAGATCAGTTATGAATGGATCGATTAATACTTCAGCGAGTGTTATAGATGCAACACCTAATCTGAATCCAACTCGTCAGGTTCTAAGAGCCTCTGTTCAAAGATCTCAATTTAGTGCTGAAACTAATAAAGCGATCTTGAGTGAACTTGTAAAGAACTTGGAGCTATCGAAGATTTCTCTCAGAAAGGAGACTCCATTAATTCAAGTAATAGATGAGCCAGTTTTGCCACTTGATAAGGATAAACCCTCAAAAGCAATCTATATGGTTCTAGGATCACTTGTCTTTTCTATATTCTCGGTTGTATACCTTTTGCTAAAAAGATCGTTAGCTAACTAATAATGGACCAATTTAGACTTTCTGTGATTATTCCGATATATAGGTTGAATTCTGGAAATACCTTAGAATATTTTAGGAAATTGATAGAATCTATTTCTTTAAATATAAAGAATATAAATAGCCTTAGTGTTTTCGAGATTATAATCGTAAATGATAGTCCTGAAGATTATTCAGAAACTTCGGTTGTTAATATATTTCAAGAATTTCAAGTTGGGAATTTGCTGAAATATTATAGTAACAAATCTAATAGAGGTCAAGGCTATAGCCGGAATTTCGGTGCAGGACAATCGTCCGGAGATTTCTTGCATTTCATAGACCAGGATGATTACATCTTTCCCGATTTTTATCAAAATTTAAAATTGGGGAGTCAGGATTTAATTATGGGGGATCTTTGGTTTAATCTCAATAATAAGCTGCTGAAGAAGAGCTACTATAAACCCTGGACAAAGGCTTTACTCCGTAATGCATCTAGTTTTCAGTCTTTAAGTTTTTTGTTGATGAGTAATATTGCAGTTTCTCCAGGCCAATATATAATTAAAAAGAATCTTTTTGAGCGAGTTGGTAAATTTCCTGATCTGAAAAATAAAGGCTCTGATGATTTCGGTTTTTTGTTCAATCTGTCTCTTCATAAGGATGATGTTCGATTTAGTTTCGTGAGTTGTGCGAAATTTATTTATAGAATTCATGATAGTCAAGGTAGCAAATCGTTGATCTTGAATAATTCCGTAAATGAGTTTTTTGATAATCACACCGATGAGCGATGCTTTTCCTTTTCTCATAAGGCTATACGGTTTATAAGACAAAGTAATAGGTTAGGGTTATTCGGTATGTTATTTTACCTATTATTTTTTAACAGAGCCAAATTTTGATGAGAAATAGCATAAATCTGCTGAAGTCTGGAAATTTCGCTATGATATTTGTCGTTTGTCATATTGTATCTTTCTTTTCCTTATTTATCTCCTATTCTTCTGGCGCTATTATATCAGGTATTTTAATTGCCACTCTTGTTGTTCATTACAGATTGGTTATTACACAGCTCTATCAGGGGGAGAATTTTTTCTTTCTCCTGTTGATTTTTTTTCAATTGTGTTCATTTTCGAGTTACTTTTTTGTTCCAGAAAGTCGCGATTTTTTTTTAAAAAATCCTTCAATTTTTTTGGAAACCATTAGTTATTTATTCATTCCACAAATTGCATTTTATTTTTTTGGATATTATATTGGAAAATCGTCAAAAGAGAAGGCTAATGCTTTTAAAATTATTATTGTAGCAAATTTAATATTCGCCATTCTTAGTTTATTTTTACATTTCTTAAGACCAGGTTTTTTTACGGCATTTCTTGCAAGATCCGTAGCTACTGGCGATGATTTTGAATTCTATCCAAGACTGACCGGTTATTTGAATTCAATGATCGTTGGAATTTTATGTTCGAGTTGTTTGGTGTTA
>Ga0247805_1001539_pt1 | contig 11046 bp, 9 predicted proteins | sample UWRJL044104R1_FD_180930 | JGI IMG/M metagenome (GOLD analysis project Ga0247805, IMG submission 180930) | Plant litter microbial communities from Arlington Agricultural Research Station in Wisconsin, United States - UWRJ-L044-104R-1 | ecosystem: Environmental > Terrestrial > Plant litter >...
CTTTAATCAAACGGCTCAACAGCGTGCCTCCTGTGAGGATCAACAAATACCCGATTGTAGTTATTCCGATATACGCGAACGAGATCAGTATAGCACCTACCGGCATATAGAAACACAAAGTGCCGATGAAATACAGCAGCACTCCGGTGATCAGATAGGCTACGATGGAATTGAAGCGGATCTTTTCGTCTTTTTTGCCTTGAACGCCCAAAAGGGAGATCAGTAACAACATTAAACTCGCTAGTTTTGGTCTTAAGGTATCTGCAAAAAGTCCGGTTCGCGCGATGTTACCAAACAGTTTATCGGTCAGTTCCGCACTCAGGCTCCAGTGAACAAACACCTGATAGCAGCACAGATAAAAATGAATGACTAGTATCACAATACTGATCAGCCGCGTCAGATCAATGATCTTACGCAGGGATTGAATGTCTTCTCCTGTATTCATGATTTTGGGTTATAATCCTTGTTGTAAATCCTGCTGCTGCCCTTTTCTCTTCTTCCGTTTTTTATTCAATTGGTTATTTACGGGATCGTAATCTGCTTTTGCGAACAACAGATCCATTAAACTGGTTGATTCTGTTTCCTGAAGCTCTGGAGTTGGAGTTATTTCCCTATCGTTTTTTCTTTCCCCGGATACTATTTTTTCCTGCATGGCCAACCTCTCCTCCAGGCTTCCATTCTTCTGCGCATTTGCGTAGGCAAAAGTTTCTGTTAACCCGCGCTGAAAACCAAACAAGTGATCAAACAGTCTTTCCCCAGAGTGCTTAAAGGCAGATCTGTTAAACTCTCCCATCTGCTTGGAATGCTGCTGATTTTTACCATCAGAGTTGTTCATCGGACTGAGTTTGATTTTGTTGCCGATGTCTTTGCGGCTCACAATGATCTGCACATGCAGCTGCTCCCCTTCCTTTCGTTCTCCTGCTTTTTTAAGCCCTTTTTTCACTGCGGTATCCTTGTGGGAATAATACCGGTGGTTTTCAACCTTGCCGTACCAGAGCAGGTCTTTATGGCTATTAATTCCAGAACGTTTGAAGTTACTGGCGTATTCATCCATGACTGTCACAGCATAGGCTTTCAAAATATTTTTAACATCCTCTTCTTTGTACAGTACTTTCAGGTGGGCGATTTCCTTTTGACTGGGACTAACATTGATCAGGAAAAATTTAGCCTCATGCCTGCACAGTTTGGCAATGTTCTGATCCAGCCGGGATTTCACTTCATAGGATTCGATTTGTAAGCCATCGCCGTTAAACCATAGTTCAGGAGCTTTCTCCGGATCCAGCCTGTTCTCTTTGTCCAGGTAATGCACCAACTGGCCACTGCTGCCTGTATTTTCGCCTTTTTCACTATCGGTAATGTTGATGTGCATGACTTAGAGTTTAGCAACCAGTTTGCGTGTCTCCACAATCAATTCTTCCTTCTCTTTAGCCGAAGTGGTGAAACTGAAACTGTCCCTGGCTTTGATGTAATTGTTCAAGATGTACATGAACTTCATCTTCAGACTATTTTTATCCTCCTGCCCTTCCTTCAGACTTTTCATCAACTGGGCGGTCTCCGTAAAATGCCGAACGATCCCCTGTTGACTTTGCAACAATTCTTTATTGGCCTTTAACACTTGCTCATTGAAGTATTTGACGATCTGTTCCTGGTTGCTGATCATTCGGCTGACATCCTGCCTCATTGGTATGAGCAGGATTTTCTCCTGTGCTTTGATGAAACTGGTGTAGGTATCGTGGCTTTTGGCCAGCATCTTTTTAAGTAGTTCATCACTGATGTCTGAAGGATCTTTGCTGGTTTTGTGGAAGTAATCTACCATCTGATTAAATAACAGCAGCTTACTCCGTCCGAATTTCTGACTGAGCTTTTCGAGTTTTTGGTCAGTGGTCTTTGAAAATCTTATGGTTTTGTTGTTGTCTTCATTCATGGCATTTCAGGTTGGAGTATACCGGAGGGTATACTATTTTATGCGTTTAGGATATGGCCAGTGGCCTAAAGTATACCCGGAGTATACTTCTAACCCCGTTTGCAGCGCAATGAGGGGGAAAAGTAGGGCCCTGCCCAACTTCCGCTTGCTCCTTTTCTGTAGGTAAAAGGACTTCAGATAGAAATGCAGAACAGTGACCCTTTACTAAGAAATGGAGATTTTTAGGTGGGCTTGGACATGTCCTGTGGTTCCAGACTGACCAGTCTTGGATAGCCTTTGAAATTCTGCTCCACGTTCAGATGAAAGACGGTACCAAAGTCAAGCCTGTCCACGGCTAAGTTCCCCAGGATAAAATCAGCATCAGTATTTTTGTATACGGAAAGGCTGATCAACTGGCCGGATGGGAATACGGTATAGAAGCAATTGATGGCATTCCCATTTTTAGACCAGATCATAAAATCCAGGCGGGCATCGTAATTACCTAATGGTACTTCTTCCTTTTTATAAGTATAATTTCTTGGTTCAAGACCTGCATCTAATGCAGCGTTAAACTGGAGTACATTTGATTCAATCTTCATGTTTATTTATTTGATGGGAACAAATGTGAAGAAGGCGATAGAAAGATTTTAGGTAATACTCAGTAGTACCTAATAATAAATCAAAGAGTTTAAGCACATTGATTCGCAGATCTAAATTTCAAACCTATTTAAAATTATTTTTTGAATTCACTTTCTTATAATTTGACTAGAATTTTGAGTATTCAAATACTCATCAAGGTAAAAGTGCTTATGAATAATTATATTAGTAGATTACTAAATTAACACTGCTCAGAATGTCAGATACAAAAGAAATATATTACCCCTTATCAACGATAGAAGATAAAAACAGAGATGTAGCGCTTTTAGAATTGGAAAGTGCACAAAACTTATCGAATAGCCAAACAAAAATCTACACACAGTTTGCTAACATCTTGATTGGTATTGTTACGATTATTTTGACGATTATCCTTAGTGCAGATAAAATAAATTTCGGTAAGGTACTATTAGAAAACTTATCGTTTCTATCAATCTTGTCATACTTTATTTGTTTCTTTCTTTTGAGATATTTTGTTGACTTACAAAAGGAAATAACCATCAACGCACGAAAGGTTGTTACATTGCGAGCAATGCTTGGTTTAGATTACCATTCAATCCAGCTGACACTACCGAAAGATAGAATTGAGGGAGCAACAAACCCATTTAAAATAAAATTTTTTACCGGTTGGTTCAGATTTCAGTCAATCCCGTTCTGGATGTTTTTGACTTTTGTCGGATATCTTTGGACACTAAACTTCTATATAATTGATTTTAAAGTTTTTGAAATCAATTTCAGACAATTACCATCTATCAAACTAACGTGGATTTCCGGGATTATAATTTTATTCTTTTCATATTATCATGCCTACAGAATAAAATTACTTGACAGAAATGAAACAATTTTACTTCATTTTTCCATTGGAATTTCAAAAATCTTTAAGATCAGATTATTCAAAGATTTTGAATACTCCCTCTATAGAGCAAAACTTAGTTATATCGAACTTGACAGATTAAATATAAGATATAAGAATTTAATAGAAACTCTAATTGCAATAGAAGATTCTAATTTCAACCTCCATTCGGGAGTAAACATAAAATCATTATTAAGGGCAATTCTTAGTCAAATTCAATTTATCAGAAAAAAATACAATCTGCTTAAAAGTGGAGGTTCAACATTGGAAATGCAGCTTTCTAGAACAATTTTCATCCCAACAAACCAGAATAAGTTTAAAAGAAAATTTCTGGAATTTTTTATAAGTAGATGGCTTAATCAAGTCTTATCTAAAGAAGAAATTATTAAAATTTATATTGCCTCTGTAAGATATGGTTATGATATAATGGGATTATCAAATGCTTTAAGGAAATACTTCCAACTTCAAGATCTTAACAACTATGTAATTGATAAGGAACACGCATTATTTTTAGTCGAACGCCTTTCCAACATTACTGGCACCGTAAAATGGAAAAGAGTTGAATATCTTGCCGAAAAAATCCCAAACCTTGACATGATAAAACTCCACGAGATTTACGAAAACTATCAAAATAACGGTTAATCATTATTTTATACTGCTGTAGAGAAAGATCCTAAAATGGCGATATAGAAGTTTAATATTCCCTCGCGCGAAAGCCGACCTCCTGTATAGTTGAACTCCCACAAGGCTTTTAAAACTTAATGTGTTATCAATGCGAAATTATTTGCACGACTATTGATAAATTATTTATTCTGGTTAAAATTCGATATTTCTTTTAAACCACTACTGAACAATACTGAATCCAGTATCATTTAAAATTCCATTTTGCTCTTTCATACTATTAGATATGGAAGAGTACACTCAAAACATTACAACCGAAAGAATACTGACCTTCCTGGAAAAGAAGGGCAAAAAATTGAGCGATGATGAAGCTTTACTCATCAGAGATTTTCTGTATAATTTGGCCATCATCTTCTGTAAGCAATATCCAGAACTATGAAAAAGGCCATTCTATATATCCGGGTAAGTACCGAAGAGCAAGCCGACAAAGGTTATTCTCAGCGTAACCAGGCAGAAGCATTGCAGAACTACTGTCATGCTAAATCAATCATCATCCTAGACCTGATCTACGAAGACTATTCAGCTAAAACCTTCAGGCGCCCAGCCTGGAGTAAATTGTTGACTCAGCTCAAAAGAAGTAATAAAACCAACAAACCTGACCTGATCCTATTCACCAAATGGGACAGGTTCAGTCGGAATGCCGCGGATGCCTATCAAATGATTTCAATTCTGCGAAAATATCAGGTAGAACCACAAGCTACCGAACAACCACTGGATATCAGTATACCTGAAAATAAACTCATGTTGGCCATCTATCTGGCTACACCAGAGGTTGAAAATGATAGAAGAGCACTAAATGTATTTTACGGGATGAGAAGGGCAAAAAAAGAAGGGCGATGGATGGCCAGTGCCCCAATCGGCTATATCAATAGAACAACCGAGACCGGCCGCAAATACATCCGCCCTAATGAACCTTATGCTTCCATCATTAGAAAGTCCTTCATGGAATTGGCAAAAGGAAAACTAGCCGTCGATCAGGTATGGAAACAAGCAAGACTGGAAGGTCTGAAATGCGGGAGAAGAAATTTCGCCAAGCTCATCCGAAATCCAGCCTACTGCGGAAAAATAGTCATTCCCGAACTCAAAGATGAACCTGCACAAATAGTGACAGGGCAGCATGAGCCAATCGTCAGCAGCCTGGTCTTTGATAAAGTACAAGCCATTCTAAAGAAAAGAAAACCAGCAAAAGGAACTAGCATCACTTTACCAGATCAATTCTTTCTACGTGGCTTTTTAAAATGTCGCAGCTGTCAAAGGATGTTGACCGCCAGTGCTTCTAAAAGTTCAACGGGTAGTCATTACACTTATTATCATTGCAACTCGAAATGTAAGATTAGATTCCCGGCATTAGATCTTAATGAAGCCTTTATCGACTTGCTGTTAAAATTAGTTCCAGAACCTAGCTACAAAAGCCTTTTCAAGGAAATTGCCAGAGATGTTTTTAAACAAGCGACTAGGTCAAGGCAAATGATTCGAGCCCAAACCTTATCTAAATTAGAATCGCTTCGTTTGAAACTTAGAAAAATAAAAGACTCATACATAGACCAGGAATTGGATTTAAAGGATTATCTGGAACTGAAATCTGAAGTTGAAGAGAAAATAAGCGCACTGGAAACCCAGATGGAATCCCTACCCGACCTTGAACAATCCATTACCAGGATCCTGAATCAGCAGGAAAAGAGCTTTTTAAACTTGAGAACTCTTTTCGCGAAGAGCAGCATTGAAGACAAAAGAAAAATCATCCAACTGATATTTGGCCAGCAAATGCACTACATCGATCAACAATTCGCCTATAACTTAACAATACCTGCAAAACACATTTTTAAAGACCGGTAAAATAATCCGGGTTTAACGGCCTCAATGTGGATAAAAACACAAAGAAAAATCTAGTTACGGCACTTGAAATTGCTTAAATTAATGTATTTCAAATCCAACTAGATATGAGTAGTACAGCAGTTCTATATGTGCGTGTCAGCACAGATGAGCAAGCCGAAAAAGGTTTTTCCCAACGCAACCAGGAAGAAGTGCTCAGAAGATATTGTGAAATCAAATCCATACTAATCGCCCAGGTTTATTACGAAGATCATTCCGCCAAGACATTTAACCGTCCGGTATGGAACAAACTTTTGGTAGATCTGCGCAGAAGTAAAGGACAAACAGACCTGGTGCTTTTTACCAAATGGGACAGGTTCAGCCGCAACACCGGGGACGCCTACCACATGATCAATGTGCTTCGTAAGTTTCATGCGGATCCGCAAGCGATCGAACAGCCACTGGATCTCGCCGTACCGGAGAACAAAATGATGCTTGCTTTTTATCTGGCAGCTCCTGAAGTGGAAAACGACAGACGTGCGATCAATGTATTTGAAGGAATGCGAAGAGCCAGGAAAGAAGGCAGATGGATGGCGTCTGCACCTATGGGTTATATCAATCTAAGTACGGAAACTGGTAATAAGTATATTGCCCCGAAACAACCGCTTGCCGGGCTCATCCAATGGGCATTTCAGGAAACTGCTTCTGGTAAATATGCAATTGATCAGGTCTGGAAGCAGGCAAAAGAAAAAGGGCTTAAAGTGGGAAGGAACCACTTCCGGAACATTATGCAGAACCCGGTCTATTGCGGTAAAATCGTCATTAACAAACACAAGGATGAAGAAGAGTATTGGGCACAGGGGAAACACGAGCCGTTGATTTCTGATGCTTTATTTTTTCAGGTACAAGAAGTCATGGAAGGAAAGAAAAGAGATCTGGGCCCTACAACCGTAGTGTCTATGGACAATCTTCCATTAAGAGGCTTTCTAAAATGCTCTAAATGTAACAGAATGCTCACTGGAAGTGCGTCCAAAGGAAGAATGGGAACTTATTATTCCTATTACCACTGTAGCTCATCTTGTGGCGTGCGTTATAAGGCTATAGAAGCTAATAAATTATTTGAGGAAGAACTAAGCAAGGTGACAGTCAGAGCGGGAATGGAAGACTTCTACATTCACAGTTTACATGAAGCTTTTAAAGAACGGTATGATGATGGGCAGGAAAGTCAGCGTTCACTTCTCAATAAAATTAAGGCACAGAATACCCGCATTTCAGAAGCCAGAGATTTACTGATGTCCGGATCTTTTTCAGGAAATGACTTTCATTCAGTTAAATTAGCTTGCGAAAAAGAGATCCGATTGCTGGAATCAAAGCTTCCATTGGTCTCCATGCAAGCTAAGAAAGTGGAAAACAACCTTACTGTGCTATTCTCGAACCTAAAATCGGCACTGGAGACCTATAGAACGCAGAATATGGAGGGTAAGCGTAGACTGATAAGTTCGATGTACCCCCAAAATCTCGTATTTGACGGATCACAACATCGAACTTCCAGATCGAACGAAATCCCATCGAACATCACGCTGATTACCAAGAAGTTAAAGGGTAAAAAAAAGTGGTCAAAATCTGAATTTTCAGACTTGACCACTTGGGTGGGCCATGATGGGCTCGAACCGTCGACCAAAAGATTATGAGTCTTCTAGTCTATCCGCCTTATATGGGACAAGAATCTTCGTTTCTGAATTACAGAGGGAATTTACGAACTATTTTTGGAAACTGCAAAATTTTGCTCCATAACGTATTTGTAACATTTTCTCCTTATCTTAATTCCTAAATATTGGCAAATGTCCACTATCGGAAAGAGGCAAATGAATTTTACAGGCCACCCCATCCCTAAGAAATTCTCACAGTTCAAATAAATTGCTGACAAAAAAAGAATTACATTGTCACATGATTATTTAATAATGTGACAATGTAATTAAATGAACTATACTATCATCGCCCAAGACATAGCCCAAATTTACTAACTAATTTGGAAAAACCTTTTTCAATTCGGTATGCAGGTTTTCTCCCCTTAATCCAGATGCAATAATCTTACCATTTGGATCGACCAGAAAATTTGCCGGTATCGTTTTAATTAAGTATTCATTAGCTGCAGAATTCCCTGGTCCTTTCAAGTCAGATACTTGTTTCCAAGGCAATTTATCTTCCTCAATCGCTTTTAACCAAGCATGACGCTTGTCGTCCATGGATATCGCAAGGATTTCCAATCCCTTAGGATGGTATTCGTTATATGCTTTTAGTACATTTGAATTTTCATTACGGCATGGGATACACCAGCTGGCCCAAAAATCAACCAAAACATATTTACCACGATAATCTGATAACCTGACGGGTTTGCCTTCAACATCGGGCTGCGAAAAATCTGCAGCCATCGCCCCCGGACCAATCTTGCTCCTAATTCTTTGTTCCGATACTTTTGCATAGATATGTTTTACAATAAATGAACTACGCATCTTCGGTTCCAATCCCATCATTTTTGCTTCAAGTCTGTTTAGTCCAGCCTCGTTTTCCGGAATAATATTGCTCATATAAGTCAGCGTAACAAAACTATTCGGATGACTAGCCAGCCAATCTTCCCGATACTTCATGTAAGAATCCATAGCCTTCATATTGGCCTTAGACAAAGCCTTCATCTGTGCAGTGTCCCTTCGCTTTTGTGCATCGTTATATTCTTTAAGAATTTTTGCCCGGCCTGAACGTTCCATCGCATCTTTAGAGAAAAACTCATACTCCTTATGCACCGCAGAACCTTCAACTTTTATATCTTTCATATACTTCTGCACTGATGGATCAATGGCTGCTTGAACTGTAATGTCTGAATTTTCCAGAAAGAGATCAATTATAGCCGGATACTTATGGTCAGGTATTTTAATATAAATTGACGTCAAACATGGCTCCTCAACTTTTCCTTTAAAAGTAAAAGCACCCTTATTCAACTTCACGGAATCCCTGCGTAAACCTTGCTTTGTGACAATCGAAGACAGATAAACATACTCCTGGCTTGAACCCATACCATCTATCCGACCCTTAATGACATACCCCCTCTTTGTTGTTTTTTGAGCGTTGCTTGTAAATGCCAACAACATTAAAAAAGGCAAAAATATTGCTTTAATTTTCATCTGAATCTATTTGTTTTAAAAGTGATGGAGCGATCATGATTGGATATATAGCACTGTGTCATTTGAAAAATCATGATGCTTTCATATTCTTTTTGAATTATTATAAAATAAGTGTGATCACCAAGTGCCAGTTAGATCTGAACTCACAAATACTACTATATTGAACTAGCTTATCTTTTTCTAAAGCTCAAATGAACAATTTCTCCAAACCCCGTGAATTTTTTGGTGTAAGTATTCCCTGTGAAGTCGCCGGTATTACCAAGATCAAAATAATACACTTCACCGTTCACACCTTGGTTTACAGCCACTGCCAGTCTTTTGGATGTGCTTCTCAGCATCTCCATATCAGCAACGGTATATCCTGCCGGAAATTTATATACTAAGCGGGAACTGTTAGCCAGTATATCATAAAGATAAATGCTATTTGAGGTTGCGTAATACATCTGCTTCAACACGCTGGAAGTGGCAATAGAGTTTGCGTTTTCGATATCAGGACTGTTCCCAATAGCTTGCGCAATTCCAGGTACCGTTCCTTTTAATGAATATAGATATCGGGTATTTGCATCGTCCTTCATTAAAAAATAGAACTCATAGTCATTATACGCCTGTGCTCCGTAATCCATAAATAACATGGTTTTGCCTACATTTCCAAGATTATACGCAGCTTTGTCGTCGCCTAAAGCCACTTCAACCGTTCTCGATAATGCATCCGACCTCATAAAACGTCTGTATTTGTTGTCATAAAAAAAAGTTAAACCTTCCTTCGAAGTTATGACTCCAGGAAAAAGCTGATAATCGCCCGAAAACCTTTCAGAGAATGGCTTTAATATTTCAGCTGCATAAAAAGTTGGCCCAAATCCGGCATATAAACCTCCATTCTTCACAATGTACTGATCGAAAAGACCTGGATTATTTCCATACGAGATATTGGAATTAAAGTTCTGAGCACCGGGCAAAATACCGTTAGTTCCACTAAGCTCAGAAAAGTCCTGTGCATTGATGCGATACGCGCCCTGATCAGTAAAGAAATAAATTAATGACATAGATTTCCCAACCCCCGCAAATGCTTTTAATGCCTTACCCGGATAACTCACCTTGTAAATATCCTCAGACGGCGATAAAAAAACCACATCGTCACTCCGTATGAAGGAAAGCTGAGCCTTTCCTCCCTTGTTTCCTGAAACTAACCAGCCTTCATAAAATTTACCATTTACCTCCGCGTTGTAAAGCATAAAAGAGGAAACTCCGGTATTAGAGTTGGTTACCTTAAACTGAATATAATACGTACCGGGAGCAAGACCGATTTGAACATTCAAATTTTTCTCCCTTGATATAATCGTCCCATCATCAGGTCCGGAAACATAGCGATACATTTTCCATTGATACGCAAAAGTATCACCATTAGGTTTGGATTCAGTCAGCACAGGATTAATTTTAAGGGTGTCAAACTGCGTGACCTCAAAATCTGTGACGTCTGATTTGATACCCATCTCATTTAACACCGTAAACTCGGTGGTATTATCCTTTTGACAGGATAAAAACAATGTGGTCATCAACAACATTGCACAGGCCTTTATGATATGTCTTTTCATAATAAATATTAATAAAATGTAACCCTCTGTCCAAACTCGTCAATCAGTGGCCCGTTAATTAGCTCATACGCATCAAGCGCATTAGCCAATTTTAGGGGCAAATTAGACGCACCTTCATCGCCTATAGCATCATAAGAGAAATCTGTAAGTCCCGTCACCCCGATCATAAACTTAAACTTAGTAACACTGAAGCTCCCGAATGCCCACTCCATGTCACTCCAATAACTTGGTTTCGTGAGCTGATTACTGATATTAATTTTCATTTTCGAAAGGCTTATCGTACCAGGGTAATTCTCGTTAACACTACCTGTTTCCTCCCCTATTACACCTGATTTAAAATCCTGATTTTCGGCTATCGTCACAATCAGCCTA
>Ga0247805_1001541_pt1 | contig 11028 bp, 7 predicted proteins | sample UWRJL044104R1_FD_180930 | JGI IMG/M metagenome (GOLD analysis project Ga0247805, IMG submission 180930) | Plant litter microbial communities from Arlington Agricultural Research Station in Wisconsin, United States - UWRJ-L044-104R-1 | ecosystem: Environmental > Terrestrial > Plant litter >...
GTTTCAATAAAGCACCACCACCAGTAATTACCACACCACCAATCAATTTTTTCTCGTATCCTGAAGACTTGATTTCATAGTAAACATGTTCTATGATTTCTTCCATCCTTGCCTGAATGACATAAGCCAGGTTCTTCACGGAGATCTCTTTCGGCTCCCGGCCTCTTAATCCTGGTACACAAATGATTTCATTTTCTTTATTTTCTTCAGCAAGCGCCGATCCGAATCTGGTTTTCAACAATTCCGCCTGATTTCTCATGACAGAACAGCCTTCCCTGATATCTTCTGTTACACTGTTTCCGCCAAAAGGGATCACAGCAGTATGGCGAATAATTCCTTCATGAAAAATTGCAATATCGGTAGTACCACCACCAATATCAACCAATGCGATCCCTGCTTCTTTTTCTTCGTCGCTCAACACCGATTCCGAAGAAGCCAAAGGCTCTAATATTAATTCCTGAGTTTGCAACCCGGCATTGGTTACACACCTCATGATATTTTTCACCGCAGTAACCTGTCCGGAAATGATATGGAAATTCGCTTCCAGACGTACGCCTGCCATGCCAATTGGGTCTTTTACGCCCGGCTCATTGTCTATCGTGAATTCCTGAGGCAAAACATGGATGATTTCTTCTCCTGGGGGCATAACCAGTTTAAACATATCATCAATTAATTTGTCTATATCCTTCTTACTGATCTCGCTGTTCAATTCACGTCGGGTTAAAATCCCCCGATGCTGTAAACTTTTAATGTGTTGTCCGGCAATACCTACGTTAACAACGCGAATTTCCACATTAGATTGCCCACTGGCCAGTTCAACAGCCTGAGAAATTCCCTGTACTGTCTTCTGAATGTTAGAAACAACCCCACGGGTAACTCCAGCTGATTCCGCTTTTCCAATCCCTAATACTTCTATTTTTGCATGCTGCGTCCTCCGACCAACGATCACACAGATCTTAGTCGTACCGATGTCCAATCCAACAACTATTGGAGACTGAACGGTAGATTTTTCTTTGCCCATAACTATATTGATTTGTTGAGTTTATTATTGTTTTTCTGGTATCTGTATTTTAGTATAATTCTTTTATTCTTTTTTTAAGGCACGGCCGTTTCAGCATTTACTCCATTTCGCCGGTCTTCCTCCATCTGCTTTCGTACCTTCTCTTCAAATTCTTCTTTTGTCGCCTTCACGCTATCTTTTTCCTTAACAGGTTTTCCTGTAAGCGAGTCTATTTTATTCTTCTCGCAAACAACCTGATTTGTATACTTGATGTTAATCGTTTTATAAGTTTCCCAACCCACCTTCGGCATGGCCTTTTTATAAAAGGCCAGAAGGTTTCTCATCTTCACCTCCAATGAATCCGCAGATCCCAGTACAATACGCTGATTACCTACTCTCGGAATCAACTCAATATCATTCTTATCATTTACATAAAGCTGCTCGATCTGGGCATCCCACAAGGTATCCTTCTTAATAAATGCAGCCGTTTTATATAAATCTATCGCCAGTTTGGTTACCAGTGTATCTACTCTGCCTGTAAAATGCTCCATGATCTTACCATTTGCAGCCAGTACATTGGCTGTGAAATTTGGAGACACCGGCATCTTCAATCCATTTCGGTCTACATAAAAGTCTTGTCCGGCGGCATTGATCACCCTTAAAATAGGCTGACGCTGACGCACTTCAATTTCGATCACACCATCCATATCGGCATACACTTTTGCATAGGCGATGTAAGGATTATCAGTGATGCTTTTCTCTATCTTGTGCAAATTAATATTGGTCAGCTTTTGCCCGATTAACTTGCCCTGACTGTGTCTTAAAATCGCATCAATCTCTTCTCTTTCGATAAAATTGTCAGCACCAGGTATCAATATCTTAACATTTGTACAAACCACTGTATCACGCTTGGCACCCACAAAACTCATGAGCACAACCAGCCCCACCAGGCAAGTTACCCAGGAGAAAAGTTTGAATATGCGCTTCCAGTTGATCCGTTTAAGCATGGCTCATAATGGCTTTAAGTGGTTGTATCAAGGTATCTATATCTCCAGCCCCAACTGTCAACAGCAGTTCCGGATTTTTATCTTTAATTTTTTCAGGCAATAGTGCCTTGGTTGAGATTTCTTTTTGGTTTAGCGTAACCCGGTCCAATAACATCCTGGAGGTCACTCCCTCCAATGGCAATTCCCGTGCCGGGTAAATATCCAACAAGATCAAATCGTCAACAGTACTCAAAACCCGGGCAAAATCATCTGCAAAATCTCTTGTTCTGGTAAACAAATGCGGTTGAAAAACAACAGTCAGTTTCTTGTCCGGATACAATTGCCTTACCGCATCAAAACATGCCCTCAATTCTTCCGGATGATGTGCATAATCATCCACATATATTTTTCCAGGTGCGTTTACATGGTATTCAAATCTTCTTTTAACACCTTTAAAACTGGCAATAGCCGCTTTTATTTTTTCAGGATCAATACCCAGTTTCAGCGCTACTGCTATCGCCGCCACCGCATTTTCCACATTATGTTTCCCGGGCAACATCAAATGGATGTCATTCAACACCTGTTGTCCATCCACATAATCAAATACAAACTTTGAATCCACAACACGAATCTCTTCTGCACGGATTTCCGATGTCCCGTTAACGCTATAGCCAATACCATGCTCCAAGGGTAAACCTTCCTTGATATACAAAGCCCCATTCGGTTTCAACTGAGCAGCAAACAACCGGAAAGACTCCTGCAAATGCGCAGCATCCCCATAAATATCCAAATGGTCGGCATCCATAGAAGTCACCACAGAAATATCGGGATGTAACGTCAGAAAAGAACGGTCATATTCGTCTGCCTCTACCACAACCACATGGTTGTCATTAAATAGAAAATTACTATTATAATTCGTCGCAATTCCACCTAAAAAAGCAGTGCAACCAAAGCCACTATGTACTAAAACATGAGCAATGATTGATGAAGTTGTTGTTTTACCATGGGTACCGGCAACTGCAATGCAAAATTGGCCCTTACTGATGATACCCAACACCTCCGAACGTTTCCTGATCTCAAAACCTTCCGATTTAAAATAGTGGATGATCTTTGAGTCCCCGGGAATAGCGGGCGTATAAACAATTAAAGTGTTTACATCCTTTTGCTTAAATTCCGCCGGGATACCGGATACCTCATCTGCATAAGTGATCTGAATTCCCTCCTCTTCAAGGACACGACATAAATCAGTTAGCGTTTTATCATAACCACAAACCAGGCATCCCCGTTTCACAAAATACCGGGCTATTGCACTCATGCCAATGCCGCCAACACCAACAAAATAAACGCGTTGTATCGTATTCAGTTCCATCAGCTCGCCCCCCCCTTTCCTGCAAGTTTAAATACCTCATTTGCGATCAGCACATCTGCTTCAGGCAATGCCATCCGTCCAATCTCATCCGCAAAAGTTTTACTTCGCTCCTTATCGTTCAGCAGACTCAATGCCTCGGTCACCAAAGTATCCTCAGCAGAGCGGTCCGCAACCAGCAAAGCAGCACTATGTTGGGCCAAAGCCATTGCATTTTTAGTCTGGTGATCTTCCGCTACATTTGGTGAAGGAACCAGAATAACCGGTTTCTTTATCAAGCACAATTCTGCAATTGTTCCTGCACCTGCCCGGGAAATGATCAGGTCGGCCGCAGCGTAAGCCATGTCCATTTTATTCAAAAACTCCAGGATCCTTACATTCGGATGAAAGTCAAGTCCAAGACGCTCTACAATTCCCTTGTAATAGAATTTACCGGTCTGCCAGATCACCTGTACATCCTGTTCCAGGATTTCGGGTAAATGCTTTTCTATACTTTTATTCAGCGTACCGGCACCTAAACTACCGCCGGTAACTAAAATCGTTTTTTTCAAAGGGTCCAATCTCAATAGCTCAGCCCCCGCATAGTGCTTTCCGGCAATATCTACCACATCTTTTCTAACCGGATTCCCTGTTTTAATCAGTTTATCCGCTGGAAAAAATTGGTCCATCCCATCAAATGCCACACAAACTTTAGAGGCGCTTTTACCCAACCATTTATTGGTGATACCTGCATACGAATTCTGTTCCTGGATCAGGTAAGGAATCTTTTTTAAAGAAGCGGCAAAAAGAATCGGACCAGAGGCATAACCACCTACCCCAACGACAACATCCGGTTTAAAATCAGCGATCAGTTGTAACGCTTTACGGACACTTCCAAACAATTTAAACGGCAGATTCAAATTCTTAAGTATCGCGCCACGCTGGATTCCACTGATATTTAAACCCACAATTTTATAACCGGCAGCAGGAACCTTTTCCATTTCCATTCTGCCAGCCGCACCAACAAATAAAATTTCACAGCCAGGCTCCATGCGTTTTAGCGCATTGGCGATCGATATGGCCGGAAATATATGTCCGCCAGTACCGCCTCCTGAAATGATTACTCTTGTTGGTTTCATCTTTATATTTTTATACTTATTTCTTATCCCATCGCAGGTATTTCACCCACAACTACTTTCTTACTACCCTGTTCTTCTACATCCCGGCTTACACTCAATATAATCCCAAACGCAATACTGGTAAAAATCATCGAAGTCCCCCCCATACTAACTAAAGGAAGCGGAACCCCGGTTACCGGGCCTAAGCCTACTGCTACGGCCATATTCGCAAAAGCCTGTATGGTCAAACTAAAGCTCAATCCGGCAGCCAGCAAAGCCCCAAAAGCCTTCGGACTCTGTGTGACAATCCGTACACATCGATACAACAATACCAGATAGAGCACAATGACAATCGCTGCACCTAGCATACCGTACTCTTCTACTATAATGGCAAAGATAAAATCAGAGTATGGGTGGGGCAGAAAGTTCCTTTGTGTACTATTCCCTGGCCCTTTACCAAAAACACCACCTGTTGCCAAAGCAATTTTACTTTGGTCTGCCTGATAGGTTTTATCTGAATGTTGTAATTCGGGGTGTAAAAATGCATTGATCCTGGACTTGTAAGTATCCCGTCTCGGTCCTAAAAAAGCAACCAGTAACAACAATACAAAGCCCCCGGCACAAACTATGGAGATTTGTTTAATGCTAATCCTGCCAATGATCAACAGCAAAATACTCACGCCAAATAACATCAGTGCGGTAGACAGGTTGGCTAATGCAATCAACAGAAAGACCGCACAAACCGAAGCCATAATTGGAATAAAAGCTTTCTTAACATCCTTGATATTTTCCTGCTTCCTGGTGAGCATTCGTGCCAGGAAGGTAATCAGTGCAAGCTTAGCCAAATCTGAAGTTTGAAAAGTCAGGCCAATCAGCGGAATTTTCACCCATCTGGACGCATCATTCAGGTTCGTACCAAAAATCAAGGTATAAAATAACAAGGGAATGGTGATGATCATCAGAATCTTCGAAATTCCAGCATAATATTTATAATCCAATAAATGGGCGACATAGATCATACCAATCCCCATCACCACAAAGATCAGGTGTTTGGTCAGCAAAATCTTCTCCACAGTTTTCCCGGTTTTATAGGCATAAGTGCCTGTCGCACTGTAAACTGTTAAGATAGAAATTAAAGACAAAAGGATAATGATCAGCCATATCCAGCGATCTCCTCTTGTTTTATCTAAAATCCCTTTTATCGAAATCATATCTTATAATTCTTTAACAGCAGCCTTAAATTGGTTACCGCGGTCTTCATAATTGTTGAACAAGTCAAAACTTGCACAGGCGGGCGACAACAACACTGTATTGCCTTTTTTGGCCAAATGGTAAGCCACCTGTACAGCTTCATGCGCTGAGAAGGTATTGACGATGATCTCTACATCATCTTCAAAAGCTTCGTGAATACGCTTATTATCTTTACCTAAACATACAATAGCCCTAACTTTCTGCTTAACCATATCCTTCAGCATTTCATAGTCATTACCTTTGTCAACCCCCCCCATAATCAGGATTACATCAGCGCTCACGCTTTCTAATGCATACCAGGTAGAGTTCACATTGGTTGCTTTCGAATCGTTGATGTAATCAACACCCGAAATTTTAGCCACATGTTCCAAACGATGTTCCACATTCTTAAAATCACCCATACTTTCCCGGATGGTTGAATTCCGGATGTCCAGTACCTTCGCCACTATGCCAGATGCCATAGAGTTATAAATGTTGTGCTTTCCTTGTAAGGCTAATTCTGTAATAGACATGGTTAATGGATCGTTTAGGTTTATATTGATGTGTATGTTGTTCGTTTCTAGGTAAGCTCCTGCTTCAATCTTCTTTCGGATAGAAAAAGGATAGGTTTTTGCATGAACTTTGGTACTCTTCAGTATTTTTAAGGTCTCTTCATCATCGGCACAGTAGATGAAAACATCTTCAGGCCCCTGATTTCTTGTAACACGCATTTTTGAAGCTGCATAATTGCCCAGCTTATAATCATAGCGGTCCAGATGATCCGGCGTAATGTTCAATAAAACAGATACATCAGCTTTAAAATCATACATATCATCCAGCATAAAACTAGAAATCTCCAGCACATACCAGTCAAAATCAGCTGTAGCCACCTGTGCCGCAAAACTGTTTCCGATGTTACCCGCCAGACCAACATTTAAGCCTGCCCGTTTCAAAATATGATAGGTAAGCAATGTCGTCGTCGTTTTACCGTTAGACCCCGTGATGCAAATTGTTCTGGCGCTGGTATAGCGCTTGGCAAATTCAATCTCAGAGATCACCGGAATCTTTTTGCGTTTCAGGTCTTTCACAATCCCTGCAGTTTCTGGAATTCCCGGACTTTTAATCACTTCTACCGCTTTCATAATCTCCTCAGCAGTATGCTGTCCCTCTTCAAATCTGATGTTCAGTTCCTGAAGTTTTTCTTTATACCGCTGCGGAATCGCACCAAAGTCAGACACGAAGACCTCAAAACCATTTCTCTGCGCCAACATAGCTGCACCCACACCACTTTCCCCTGCTCCCAGAATTACAATACGTTGCTTTTCCATTACCGTAGTTTTAAAGTGATGATGGTAATGATCGCCAGCAAAATACTGATGATCCAGAACCGGGTTACAATTTTAGCTTCGTGATAGCCTTTTTTCTGATAATGGTGATGTAAAGGGGACATTAAAAACACCCTTCTACCTTCGCCGAATCGTTTCTTGGTATATTTAAAATAAGAAACCTGGATCATTACCGATAAGATCTCGATCAGGAAAACCCCACATAAAATCGGGATTAACAATTCTTTACGGATCATGATCGCAAATGCTGCAATGATTCCACCTATCGCCAAACTACCAGTATCTCCCATAAACACCTGTGCCGGGTAGGAATTGTACCATAAAAAGCCAACACAAGCCCCAACAAAGGCGCCCGCAAAAATCATAAGCTCGCCCGAATTGGGAATATACATGATGTTGAGATAATCGGCTATCACGGTGTTACCAGACACATAAGCCAGTAGGCCGAGCGTAATCCCAATAATCGCCGAGGTTCCCGTTGCCAGGCCGTCGATACCATCTGTGATGTTTGCTCCGTTAGACACCGCGGTAATGATAATCACGGTAATGAGTATAAAAACTAAAGCCGCATATTTTTCATAACCTTCGCCTAAAAACTTAAGCACCTTGGCATAATCAAACTCATTATTTTTATAAAAAGGAACATTGGTTAAGGTCGACTTCACATCCTGGGTATAGTAAAAACTTTCTCCCTTTTGTCGCAATACCATGGGTGCCTTAGCAGTGGCTGCAGTAACTCCAACCTCATCTACAGTTTGCCTAACCACAATGTTGGGGTTAAAATACATGGTATAACCAATAATTAAACCCAGACCAACCTGACCAACAATTTTAAAACGACCGGCAAGTCCTTCTTTATTCTTTTTAAAAACCTTAATATAATCGTCTAAAAATCCTACTGCACCCATCCAAACCGTAGTAATGATCATCAGGATCACATATACATTCGTTAAATTGGCCAGCAATAAAGTGGGTACCAAAATCCCAAGCAAAATCATAATCCCACCCATCGTAGGGGTACCTTGTTTCTGCATCTGACCTTCCAGTCCCAGGTTCCTCACCGTTTCTCCAACCTGCATTTTTTGCAGATAGTCGATGATCCGTCTCCCATAAACCGTAGTGATAATCAAAGAAATGATAATAGCCAATGAGGTACGGAACGTGATGTACTGAAACAACCGCAGTCCGGGGAAATCATAATGCTGATTTAGATATTCAAATAGATAATATAACATTAGCTGATTAAGTTTAATTGTTCACTTAAAATTTCCTTATCATCAAAATGATACCTAACCCCATTAATCTCCTGATATTTCTCATGTCCCTTTCCTGCAAGCAAAATAATGTCGCCCGGTTTGGCCAGGTGACAAGCGGTTTTGATTGCTTCTCTTCTATCTACTATACTCAAAGTTTTACGTTTATTTGTCGGCGAAACCCCTTGTTCCATTTCCTCTACTATCGTTTGCGGGTTTTCCGTCCTTGGATTATCAGACGTCAGGATTACCTTGTCACTCCAATCGCAGGCCACCTGTGCCATAATCGGTCGTTTGGTTTTATCCCGATCTCCACCACATCCAATAATGGTGATGACCTGTTCTGTTCCTTTTCTAATGTCATGGATTGTACTCAATACATTTTGTACCGCATCCGGTGTATGTGCATAATCTACTATGCCAATAATGTTCTGACTGGAAGTGATGTAGTCAAAGCGACCTTCAGCACCAGTCAAATTGCTTAGCGTGGTTAATACAGTAAATTCGTCCTGCCCTAGCAATACAGCAGTTCCGTATACTGCCAGTAAATTATAGGCGTTGAATGAACCTACCAGTTTAAAAAATACGTCAGCATTGTTGATATCCAGATGCAAACCATTGAAACTATTTTCCACAATCTTAGCCTTAAAATCAGCCAGTTGTTTCAAAGCATAAGTCTTCTTTGTTGCCTTTGTATTTTGAAGCATGACCATACCATTTTTATCATCAGTATTGGTCAAAGCGAAAGTACCTGCCGGTAGTCCGTCAAAAAATGCCTTTTTAGCCTTAATGTAATTGTCAAAAGTCTTATGAAAGTCCAAATGGTCATGTGTAATGTTAGAGAACACCCCACCTTTAAAACTCAGTCCCTCAATACGGTGCTGAACAACGGCATGAGAACTTACTTCCATAAAACAATAATCACACCCTGCGTTTACCATATCCTGTAATAGCAGATTCAAGGCGATCGGGTTTGGTGTGGTATGGGTTGCCGGAACCACCAAATCATTAATGTGATTGTCTACGGTAGAGATCAACCCGACTTTATAACCCAGTTCCCTAAATAATTTAAACAGTAGTGTAGCAATGGTTGTTTTACCATTGGTACCTGTAATGCCAACCAGTTGCAATTGATCAGACGGGTGCTCATAAAAATTTGCAGCCATCTTACCTAAAGCCACAGCAGAGTTTTCTACCTGGATATAAGTCACATCCGGATTGATCAATTCAGGAAGCACTTCACAAACAATTGCTGTTGCCCCTGCATCAATGGTAGATTGAATGTATTGATGTCCATCAGACAAAGTGCCTTTAATTGCAAAAAACATGGTCTCCTTTTCAGCCTGACGCGAGTCAAACACCAAAGCACTAACCGTCCGGTTGGTTGTTCCCAACACCATGGTTATTTTAATTCCATATAACACCTCTTGCAACTGCATCTTATCTCAATTCTAATTGTACCAATAACCCTTTACCTATTCTGCTACCAGAAGGGATGGATTGATTTACAACCTTTCCGCTTCCGCTTACCCTTGTTTTTAAACCGGCATTCCCCAAAAGATACAAGGCATCTTTCAGTCCCATTCCGCTTACATCCGGCATCTGCCCTTTAACCAGGTTATAATCCTGATAGGCAACCCCATTATTTGTATCCACACTATTAAAATAGGCGGATTTAGCCGCGTAAAGCGCCTTTACTCCCAATGCATTATATACTTGTTTAACAGCTTTACTTTGTCCCGCTTTCGCTTCCGGATTCTGGGTATTACCAACCAGGTGCTCTGAAACATTGTTGTACATCTGCATATCACTGGCATAAATGCGATCGGCTATTTCCTTAAATACCGGGCCAGCTACAGTAGCACCGTAGTACCCGTTTTTAGGTCCGTTAATAGACACCATAATGGAATATTTTGGCTTATCCGCAGGAAAGTAACCACAAAAAGAAGCCTGATAGCTACGTTTGCCCTTATAACCTCTGTTCGCATCAGCCACCTGTGCAGTTCCAGTTTTACCAGCTACCCGGTACAAGGGAGAGCCCATCAGCTTACCGGTTCCCTTGGTTACCACAGACTCCAGCATGGCTTGTAATTTCTTAACCGTCTTTTCAGAACAGATTTGCTTAGAGATTACCCGGGCTTGAAACTGTTCTATTGGATTACCCAATCTTCTGATCTCTTTTACAAAAATTGGCGCGATGTATTTCCCATCATTGGCAACCGCATTATAAAATGCCAGCATCTGCAATGGGGTAATCTGCATCTCATAGCCATAAGCCATTTGCGGCAAAGTCATTTTATTCCAGGTCTTGCTTTTCGGATTTTTGATCACAGGTTTAGTTTCACCAGGAATCTGTAAGCCCAACCTTTCATTCATATGAATATCATACAGGTGATCGGTAAATTGAGCAGGATTATCCTGATAATGCATATTAACCAATTTAGCAACCGCTGTATTTGCCGATTGCTCAAATGCTTTCATCACCGTAACTGTACCGATCCCGCCATGCGAATCTTTAATGGTATGGCCCGGAATCCGGTAAGTACCGTCCCCGGTAGCTACCATCGTATTGGTATCTACTTTTTTATCTTCCAGCAAGGCCATGTAAGAAGCCAGCTTAAAAGTGGAACCCGGATCCTGACTTCCGCCAATTGCGTAATTGAATTTTTCTTCGTAAACCCCTTGTTTCACACGACTATAATTTGCAACCGCCCGCACCTCTCCGGTATTTACTTCCATCAATATCACCG
>Ga0247805_1001542_pt1 | contig 11025 bp, 11 predicted proteins | sample UWRJL044104R1_FD_180930 | JGI IMG/M metagenome (GOLD analysis project Ga0247805, IMG submission 180930) | Plant litter microbial communities from Arlington Agricultural Research Station in Wisconsin, United States - UWRJ-L044-104R-1 | ecosystem: Environmental > Terrestrial > Plant litter >...
CGATTGGATGGCGCGGTAGGCGTAGGGCAGAACCGTGATGCCGTAGGCGAAGGCGAGTGTCCAGATCGAGCCGCCGAAGATCTTTACAACGACCGAGTAGACCGGCGCGAGCCCGACGACGAGAACGATCGCCGGAACCGTGATCGGGATGATGCAAATGAACTCGAGTACGCGGCGCAGTTTCGGAAACTGCAATTGCACAAGCACCATCGTCGGCATAAGAACAACGAGAACGATGCCGACGGTGACCGTGGCGAGCAGCAGCGAGTTCATCACCCCGGTGAAGAGGTTGCGGTAGGTGCGGCCGGCATCCTCATCAACGAGACCGGTCCAGTGGTCGAGTGTGTGCTCGCCCGACAGTCCGGATCGGAAGGTGAACTCGAGCAGGGCGAGCATCGGGATAGCAAAGATGATGCCGACGACGCCGAGGATGATCCAGCGGGTTATTGTGGACGGCTCGGTTCCGAGCCTTGACGCTGCGCTCATCGCTGCCACCTCGACGTTCTCGACTGCAGAACCGAGTAGCCCCACATAACGATGACCATCACAACGATCATGCCGAGGGCAAGTGCGCCGGCCATGTTTTCGCGGCCGAGCACGGTCTCGCTCACGAGTGCCGCACGAATCTGCAGCGGAACGATCTGCGCTCCCTGGCTGATGAGGGCCGCCGCTGTTGCGTATGACGAGAAGGCGTTGGCGAAGAGCAGCAGGAGGCTTCCGAAGAACGACGGCGCGAGTACCGGAGCCGCGATGCGCGTCCAGTAGGTGAACTTCGTGCCGCCGAGTGTCGCGTTGGCTTCTGCCCACTGCGACTTGAGCCCCTGCAGGGCGGGCATAAACGTGATGACCATAAGCGGCACCTGAAAGTAGATGTAGGGAAGCAGCAGACCGGGTACCTGGTAGAGCCAGAAACTCTCTGAATAGATGTCGATGCCGAGCTGGTTCTTGATAAAGAGTGTGGCGAGACCCTGCAAGCCGATGGTCGCGATGAACGCGAAGGCGAGCATTACGCCACCGAACTGGGCGAGCACGCTCGCGAGGGAGTCAACGATCGTGCGCAGCGCGCCATCCGGTCGTGTTCCGAGGAGGGCGTAGCAAACGAGGGCGCCCACGATGGCGCCGATGATCGCTGTGACCGCTGAGACCCAGAAGGAGCTCGCGAAGGTGCTGAGAATCGTCGGGGTGAAGAGCCCGGTGATGTTGTTCCACGTGAAGGAACCGTCTTCTGCGAAGAACCCCGTTGTGACCGCGAGCGTCGTGGGAATCGCGAGAAAGATGAGCACATAGAGTGCGAAAGGTGTGAGCCCGGCGTAGCGGGCAACGCCCCGCACGCTTGCGCGTGCGGGGCGATTTACGCGTGACACTGTATTTGTAGGGAACTGCTAGCCGATGGCCGCAGCCCACTTTTCTGCGAGGAGTGTTGCACCGTTGGCGGCCTGCTCGTCGGTCGACGTGACCGTCTCGCCGTCGAGGTTTCCGATCGCTGCGATTGCTTCCTCATCGGTTGTGCCCGCTGCGTTCATCGCCTCGAGCGTTACCGGGTACGCGCCACCCTTGATGAAGAGGTTCTGGGCCTCGGGGCTGTAGAGGAATTCCTGCCACAGGCGAGCGGCGGCCGGGTGCGGCGCGTCGATGTTAATTGCCTGGTTGTAGTAGCTCGTGTACACGGTGCCGGGAAGGGTAACTACCTTCCAGCCGTCGACAGTCGCTGCTGCAGCGAGGTTGTTGTAGCTCCAGTCGAAGACAACCTTCGTCTCGCCAGCGGCGATCGTCGCGCCCGTTGCGTTGACCGGGATGAAGTTGCCCGCGTCGTTGAGCTTCTCGAAGAACTCAACACCGGGGGTGAAGTCATCGAGCGTTCCGCCCGACTGAACCGTCGCGAGGCCGATTGCCGCGAAAGCCGCGCCAGCCTGCGTCGGGTCACCGTTGAGCGCAACAGCGCCCTTGTACTCCGGCTTGAGAAGGTCGTCGAGGCTCGTGGGCTCGGGGACCGAGTTCGAGTCGTAACCGATCGACATCGAACCCGTGTAGTCGTTGACGTAGAGGCCGGTGGCCTCCTTGTTTCCTTCGGGGATCTCTTCCCAGTTGGTGACCTGGTAGGGAGCGAAGTAGTCGAGGCTGTCGAGCGTCACTGCCGTGCCGAGGTCGAAGACGTCGGGGGCGGTGTCTTGGCCCTTGAGGTTGTCAGCTGCGGTGATTTCTTCTGCGCTCGAAATGTCGGGGTCAGCGGAGTTGACGACGATGTCGTACTTCTCCTCGAAGAGTGCCTTGATCTCTCCGTAGTTTGCCCAGTTGTCAGGAAGCGCGATGACGTTGAGCTGGCCCTCGGCCTGAGCTGCCGCGACGAGAGCGTCGATGCCGCCAAATGCCTCAGCGTTCGTCGCCGTCTTTGCGTCGACGTCGGTGGGTGCTGCAGGGGTGCTCGCGCAAGCGCTGAGCGAGATCGCGGCAGCGGTGAAGACCGCGAGTCCTGCGAGGTGACGCTTTGTGAACAAGGTGTTCCTCCATTGGGCCGCCGGCCGCTCGCGCTGTGAACGAGCAGTGGGATACCGGATGGCCTTCGTGAAAGCTACGGACGCTTCGCGACCGAAACGGGTCACGACGGTGAACGTGGGGCGAACTCTGTCGGTCGCTCTCGCTACAGTCGCAGTGTGGATTCCCTCTCGCTCGCGCAGGCGAGACGCATTGCGCTCGCGGCTCAGGGCTTCGGGCGACCAAAGCCTGCCGTTGTGGGCACACGTCAGCTCAACACTCTTGTGCACAAGCTCGGTCTCTTGCAGATCGACTCCGTCAACGTGTTTGAGCGCAGTCACTACCTGCCGGTGTTCGCGCGGCTCGGCGCCTACGACAAGGCGCTGCTCGACAAGCTCACCTTCAGCGGCACGGCACAGTACGTCGAGACGTGGGCCCACGTCGCATCCATCGTCCCGCTTGACACCTGGCCGCTCTGGCGCTGGAAGATGCGGGCTTTCAAAGCGAAGCACCTCGCCGACCCGAAACACTGGGCGAGCTCGAATGGCGCGATGCTCGACTGGCTACGCGCCGAGCTTGCCTCGACCGGGCCGATCACCGCCGGCAAGATCGAGCACGACGCCAACAAGAGCACGGGCGCGTGGTGGGGGTGGAGCGACGTCAAACTTGGCCTCGAGTACCTGTTTCTCTGGGGCGAGGTTGTATCTGCGGGACGCAAGAATTTCGAGCGCTCGTACGCTCTTACGTCGCAGGTTCTGCCACAGTCGCTCATCGACGCCGAGGTCGACGAGCACACGGCACGCAGGCAGTTGCTCACCTGGGCGGCGCAGTCGCACGGCATCGGCACCGTTGGCGATCTTGCCGACTACTACCGGCTCGGGCTGACGCCGTCGATTCCGATTGTGCAGGAGCTCGTCGACGAGGGCGTGCTGCTGCCCGTCTCCGTCGCTGGGTGGAAGAAGCAGGCCTACCTGCACCACGAGGCGCGCCTGCCGCGCCGCATCGAGGCGACAGCGCTGCTCTCGCCCTTCGACCCGGTCGTCTGGGAGAGAGACCGCGCCCTGCGCCTGTTCGACTTTCACTACCGCATCGAGATCTACACACCAGAGCCCAAGCGCGTCTACGGCTATTACACGCTCCCCCTGCTCATCGACGACTGTGTCGTCGGCCGCATCGACCTCAAAAGCGATCGGCAGAACCGAACACTGCGCGTGCAGTCGGCCTGGCTCGAACCGGGAGCACCCGCGGGTCTCGAGGGCCGCGTCGTTGAACACCTCGACGACATTCGCGCGTGGCAGGGGCTCGATGACATCGCGGTTGTTAACCGGGGCAACTTCTCGCCCGCTCTCGCTGGCGCGCTCGGGGGAGTCTCATCCTGAGGGATGATTCTCGATAACAAAGCGGACACGGAAGGTCGCCAGCGACCCGTGCACTGGCAAGATTCGAGCATGAATCGCATCGTTCTCGTCGCCGCCATGGTTTCCGTTGCTCTGCTGACTGGTTGCACAACTCCCACTCCGGTCGTCACATCGCCCCCGGTTGCGCCTTCCCCGACCGTGACCGAGCCGCCCGTCGTCGAGCTCGCACCGCAGTCGCTCATCGACGTGGACTGCGATGACTTCGCAACAGAGGCCGAGCTCTCGGGCTTCGTCGGCGAGGCGGTCTCTGCCCAAGCGAGCACCTCAGAGCGATACGGAATTCCCGACGCGGCAGAACTTCAGCAGCTCGGCGGGTTTCGATGCGACTGGACGAACGGCATCGAAGACACCGGCGAGATGACCGGGCCGCAAGACCGCAGCGTATCGATGCGCGTGCTTCCCGCCGCGCGCAAAAAGTGGGATCGCTACGCCGAGAGCTACTCGATCACGGGCGACACCTACCTCTATTGCTACGACTACGAGAAGGCCGACACCTCGTTCTTCTGCGGCTACTTCGCGCACATCAACGACGTCTGGATCGAGCTCTACCTCGACGGAGCAGACAAGCCCGGAGTCGTCGGCGACAAGGCGGTAAGAAAGTCGCTGCAGCCGATGATCGACAAGATCGACGCGACTCTCGCCGGTGCGACTTACGTTGCTGAACCGTGGGAGGTTCCGGCCACAGCTGCCCCCGTTCCCGAGAAGTGCAAGTCAATTGTCAAGGCAGCCCAGGTGCGAGCAGCTACCGGCGTCACCGGCAAGCTGGTCTCCGAATTCCGAACCGACGGCCCGCAGGTCGATATGACGATTGCACTCGACGGCAGCTACCTCACAAAGAGCTGCAGCTTCGCCGAACCCAACTCCGACAACGCCATCGGCGGCCTCGCGGTTCTGCCCGGCGGCGAATGGGCGTGGGACGACATCGCGCTCTCCCCCGACGTTTTCGAATCGGTGGATGTCGCGGGTCTGCACGGCGACGAACGCGCGACTCTCGACTGCTATGACCCCGAGGAGGCGTGCTCGATTCACCTGCTCGTCGCGGGCAACTGGATCGTCGTGAGGCTCTACCCCAGCCAGACCGAAATGCCCGAGTACGCGTTGGGGGTTGAGCCGCGCGATGCACTTGTCACTATCGCGACAGACCTCGTCGCCAACCTGCTCGAGCTGCAGCAGTAACGGTTAGAAGCCGCGGCCAATCTCGCCGAGGCGCGCTACGCGCTCCTGGATCGGCGGGTGGGTCGAGAACAGGCGGTCGACGATGCCCGGCTTCGTGGGATCAGAAATCCACATGTGGGCCATCGTGGAGTTCTGCTTCTGCATCGGACGACCGTAGGCCGCGAGCTTCTGAAGAGCGGATGCCAGAGCGTCGGGATGACGCGTGGTCATCGCGCCCGTCGCATCCGCCAAATATTCACGCTGACGGGAGACCGCTGCTTGCACCACTGTCGCAACGAGCGGTGAAATGACGAGGGCCGCGATGCCGATAATCAGCATGATCGGGTTGCCACCGTTGTTGTTGTTATTGCGGTTTCCGCCGAAGAGAGTAAAACGCAGGGCAATGTCGGCGATGAACCCGACGGCAACGACCAGGCCGAAGACAATCATCGAGACGCGAATGTCGTAGTTCTGAACGTGGCCGAGCTCGTGGGCCATAACGCCCTCGAGCTCTGAGTCGGTCATGATCTCGAGCAGACCGGTTGTTGCTGCGACGACCGCGTGGTCGGGGTCGCGACCCGTGGCGAACGCGTTGGGCGCGACGTCGTCGATGATGTACACCTTGGGCATCGGCATACCCGTTGTGATGGCGAGGTTCTCGACGATGCGGTAGAGCCTCGGGTCGTCTGCCTTCTGAATCTGGCGTGCGCCGCTCAGTGCGAGCGCCTGCCCGGAGGCCGCGAAGTACTGGATGAGCGCGTAGACGCCCGCTCCGATGACCGTCGCGATTGTAATGAACCACGGGTCGCCGCCCATGATGAGGCTGAGGGCCCATCCGAGCACACCGATGAGGATGACGAACAACACGATGATGACGACCGTGTTGCGCTTGTTCTTGGCTATCGCGCGGTACATAAAGCTCTCGGGCTAGGAGCTGAGTGACCGATTAGAACTGCACGCGGGGCGGCTCTGCGATGGCTGCCGAGTCGGCAACCTCGAAGAACTCGCGCTCGGTGAAGCCGAGGTTGCGAACGAACAGTGTGTTCGGAAAGACCTTGATCTTCGTGTTGAGCTCGCGAACGCCACCGTTGTAGAAGCGGCGGCTTGCCTGGATCTTGTCTTCGGTGTCGACGAGCTCGCCCTGCAGCTGAAGGTAGTTCTGGCTGGCCTGAAGCTGCGGGTATGCCTCGGCGACTGCGAAGACGCTCTTGAGGGCAGACTGCATGTGGTTTTCGGCGGCGGATGCCTCGGCGGGCGATCCGGCAGACAGGGTCTCGGCACGCGCCTGAGTTACAGCCTCGAAGACGCCCTTCTCGTGAGCCGCGTATCCCTTGACCGTCTCAATGAGGTTGGGGATGAGGTCTGCACGACGCTTGAGCTGAACGGTGATGTCGCTCCACGCTTCGTCAACGCGAACGTTCATTGTGACGAGCCCGTTGTAGGTGCTCCAGAGGTAGCCACCCACGATGATGGCGAGCAGAACGATGGCGCCGATGACGAGAAGGATTTCCATGGTGCAACTATACGGGAGCGAAACTCATCGCTTATAACCCATGGGGCATGCTGGTGGCGAACGTTCGGCATACGAACAGCGAAAACTGTGAACTTATCCGTTTAGCTGGACATGCCCCGTGCACTAGGCCAGTCTGACCATAGTTCAACTTGCAAATTCAGAGGGGTGTGCACTCCCCAGTTGTTCCGATTAGGTGCCGTAGCCCCATTGAGAGCCGGAACAGCATGAAACCCGCACACATTTTTCTCGCGATAGCTACGGGCACCGCCCTGACTCTCGCCGTCGCAACACCCGCATCGGCCGCCGGCCCCACCGCCGTTGATCTCGGCACCGCATCGAGTTTCGCCGTGCTTGGCGGCAGCGGTGTGACGAATACCGGATCAAGTGTCCTCGACGGTGATCTGGGTCTGAGCCCAGGCACGCTGCTCACCGGATTTCCTCCGGGACAGCTTCAGGGTGGCCTGCACTACACCGACGCGGTCGCCGCGGGCGCCCAGGCCGACCTCGTCACCGCATACGACGAAGCCTCCGGGCTGACGCCGACGAGCACCGGTCTCGTCGCACTCGACGGCATGACTCTCATCGGCGGCACGTACTCCGGTGGCGCTCTCGCCATCAATGGCGGAACGCTGACCCTCGACGGTGGCGGCGACTCGAGCTCGGTCTGGGTCTTCCAGGCAGCGAGCACCCTCATCGCCCGCTCGGGAAGCACTGTCTCGCTCACCAACGGCGCCAACGCGTGCAACGTCTTCTGGCAGGTCACAAGCAGCGCAACGATCGGCACTAACGCCGACTTCGCGGGAACCGTTATGGCTCTCACCTCGATCTCCGTGCGAACGGGTGCAACGATCGAGGGTCGCCTGCTCGCCCGCAACGGCGCCGTGACCCTGCAGAACAACCTGATCCGCAGCAGCGACTGCACCCCTCCGACCGCAAGCGGTCCGCTGCCTACCGGCGTAACGGTCACCGATGACGGCGCGGGAACAATCACCGGCATCACCGGCCCGGGTACAACGGTTCCCGCGGACACTGACGGCGGTGGCGGTGGCGGCGCGGGCGGCGACGCAGAGGCCGCAGCGGTTGACACGCTTGCCCTGACCGGAGCCAGCGACATCCCGACCTTTATCGGTTTGGGTGTGCTGCTCACGGGCGCGCTCGTGCTGCTGACCTCACGTCGACCGCGGCGAAAGGCCCACCTGCGAGCGTGACAGAATCGAGCCATGACGGATGCCACGGCTCAACTGATCAGCTCGCTCACGGCGATCGTCGAAGACTTTCCCAAGCCCGGAATCACCTTTCGCGACCTGACCCCGGTCTTCGCGAACGGTGAGGCCCTGCGCGCTGTCGCCGACGCCCTCGTCGCCCCGTGGGTCGGCAAGATCGACGCGATTGCAGGAGTCGAGGCGCGCGGTTTTCTGCTCGCGGCGGCCGCGGCCTACTCGGTCGGGCTCGGCGTGCTCGTTGTGCGCAAGCCCGGCAAGCTCCCCCGCGAGACGATCACCGAGAGCTACGACCTCGAATACGGTTCGACGAGCCTCGAGGTGCAGCCTGCCGACTTCCCGCCCGGAACGCGTGTGCTCGTCGTCGACGACATCCTTGCGACCGGCGGAACCCTCGCCGCGAGCACCCGACTTATCGAGCGGGCTGGATGGCGCGTGGCCGGTGTGAGCGTTGTGCTCGAGCTCGAGGCGCTGGGCGGCCGTGCGGCCCTGCCGGGGCGAGAGATCCACGCGTTGCAGACGGTCTGACCCAACCTCGCTGATCGAGCGAAGTCGAGATTAGATCGAGCGAAGTCGAGATTAGATCGAGCGAAGTCGAGATTAGATCGAGCGAAGTCGAGATTAGATCGAGCGAAGTCGAGAGCACCGCGAGTAGCCTCGGCTGCGCTCGGCCTTATCTCGACAAGCTCGATCAACGCTGTTTTAGCGCAGCGCCGCCGTCATTCCCATTCGCGCGAGCACGATGTTCTCGATGACCTGCACGATGTTGTAGAGCAGCAGCGTGATCAGGGTGATGAGCGCAACCGACGACCAGAGGTACTCGAACTGCGCCGAGGCGTTGAACTTGAGGATGCTGCCGCCGATACCGGCACCGGTCGAGAGCCATTCCGCGAGCAGCGCGCCCGTGACGGCGCCCGGCACCGACACCCGGGCCGCCGCAAACAGCGACGGAAGGGCACCGGGAATGCTGACCTTGAGTAGCGACATAAACGTTCCGCCGCCGTACACGCGCACGAGGTCGAGGCTCTCTTTGCTGGCTCTGCTGAGTCCGAAGAGCACCGAAGCAAGCGCGGGAAACAGCACAACGATGCTGCCGATGACGGCGACCGAGGCGGGCGTACCGCGACCGGTCAACAGAATGATTACCGGCGCGATCGACACGAGCGGGATGCTGCGCAGCAGCAGCGCGAGCGGCATCACACCGGCCTCGATGGCCTTCGACAGCGAGAACAGTACCGCGAGCACTATGGCGATCGCCATGCCGACCGCGAAGCCGAGCAGCGAGTCGCTCAGCGTCTGCACAACGAGGGGCGCGAGAAGTTCGCGGTGGTCGGCCGAGGTGCTGTTCGGCTTGTCGGGATTATCGACAAAGAGGTAGTTGAAGACCTCGAGCGGGCCCTTGGCGACGTAGGGCGAGATTCCCGTGAACGAGACGATCGCCTGCCAGGCCGCGAAAACAACGACGAGCGTGATGAGCGCGTTAAGAGAGGAGCCGCCGAGCGACCGACGGAACGCCTTGCGGCGCCCAGCACGAAGCGATCGTTGGATGTCGCGCTCTTCGCTAACGAGAACCGCGCTCACTGCGCTGCCCTCCCCGACACCCACGGGGTGATAAATCGCGAGATGAGTCCGACAAGGCCGTAGCCGACGAGTGCCACGACGGCGCACAGCAGGAAGACCGCCCAGACTCTTGTCGAGTCGAGCTGGCCCTGCAGACGGATGAGAGTGATGCCGACGCTGCGGTCGGTAGCGCCCATGTACTCACCGAGCACGGCGCCGAGAAAAGCGGTGGGCACGGCGATCTGCAGGGCGTTGAGAATTGCGGGTAGCGCGGCGATCAGGCGAACCTTGCGCAACTGGGTGAACCGGCCGCCGCCGAAGACCCGCACAACATCGAGACTCGCCTTGTCGGCCGAGCGGAAGCCGAGCAGCGCGCCGACGACGGTCGTAAAGAAGACGACGAGGGCCGCGAGAAAGATTGCCGTCTTCGACGGGTCTCCCGCTTCCTTCGCTCCCCCGAGCACAACGATCGCGATGCCGCCGACCGCAACGATGGGCAGGCAGTAGGTGACGACGGCGATCTGAGTGACGACGGTCTCGATGCGCGGCACAAGCAGCACGGTCGCGGCGAGAAGCAGGGCTATTCCGTTGCCCCAGGCGTAGCCGACGAGCGCCTCTGTGATTGTGACCTTGAAGAAGCCCCAGTACGCCGCGGGACCGTCGGCGATGAGCGTCTCAAAGACCGCGAACGGCGAAGGCACGGGAGAAAAGGTTGTGCCGGGTGCGGGCGTGTAGATCGTGACTGAAAGCAACCACCACGCTGCGATGATGACAACGCCGCCAATGAGTCCGGCGAGCCAGCCCGGAATGCGCCTGCGGTTCGACACTTAGGCCTCCGAAGCGGCGTGACCGTCAGCGCCGAAGAGAATTTCTGAAGCGCGGTCGACGAGTGCGTGAAACTCGGGCGAGCGCTGCATGTCGGGCGTGCGCGGGCGCGGCAGGTCGACCTCGATGATCTCCTTGATGCGTCCGGGTCGCGGAGACATCACCGCGACACGGTCGGAGAGGAAGATCGCCTCTGTGATGCTGTGGGTCACGAGAAGTGTCGTCGCAGGCTTCTCGGTCCAGATGCGCAGAAGCTCGGAGTTGAGGTTCTGGCGGGTCATGTCGTCGAGCGCGCCGAAAGGCTCGTCGAGCAGCAGCACCGAGGGCTTGAGCGCGAGGGCGCGCGCGATCGATACCCGCTGGCGCATGCCACCCGAGAGCTGCGAGGGCCGCGCGTTCTCGAAACCGCGGAGTCCGACGAGGTCGATGAGCTCGTTGATGTAGTCCTTGTCGGGCTTGCGACCGGCGACCTCGAAAGGCAGCTGAATGTTCTTGAGAACACTGCGCCACGGCAGCAGCGCGTGGTCTTGAAAAGCGATGCCGAGCTCGCTGTTTTTGCGCAACTCGGCGGGGGTCTTGCCATCGACAAGGATCGAGCCCGCACTGGGGTCTTCGAGGTCGGCGAGGATACGCAGGATCGTCGACTTGCCGCAGCCGGAGGGGCCAAGCAGTGCGAGAAACGACCCGCGATCGGTGTGCAGGTCGGTGTCTTGCAAGGCCTGCACATCTTTGCCGCCGCGCACGGCGAAGGTCTTGCTGAGTCCTGAGATTTGGATGCCGGTGCCCAGCTCGCGCTGGGCACCGGTCTCCGCAGTTGTTTCTGTGACCATGAGTTAGGGCAGGTACGCCTTCAGTTCGGGGT
>Ga0247805_1001545_pt1 | contig 11011 bp, 11 predicted proteins | sample UWRJL044104R1_FD_180930 | JGI IMG/M metagenome (GOLD analysis project Ga0247805, IMG submission 180930) | Plant litter microbial communities from Arlington Agricultural Research Station in Wisconsin, United States - UWRJ-L044-104R-1 | ecosystem: Environmental > Terrestrial > Plant litter >...
GTTTTATTCTCCGCAGTATACACCTGGCAACACTATACAGGGTGAAGACAGGAGGACTACCGTTTTCTGGACGCCGAATATTCTTACGGCCGCAGACGGTTCGGCAAAATTGAATTACTATAATACTGACGAATCCGGAACGTACCGGGTAGTTATTGAAGGAATAAATGATGACGGACATCTCGCAAGAAAAGTATATACTTACGCAGTAAAATAACAAAGACATGAACACAATTAATGTGACGATAAAAGACCGCTTAGCTCTGATTACGCTAAACAGGGGCAAGTCTAATGCGCTGAACGGGGAAATGATCACTGAACTGACAGACATACTGCACAATATTGAGCAAGACAGCAATATCGGCGGGGTAATTATTACAGGAAGGGAAAGTTTTTTTTCTGCGGGGCTGGACCTGATGGAACTTTATGGATATAACGAGGCGGAAGCTAAATCTTTCTGGAACCTGTTCCTGAATTTCACAGCCAAAATTACTGCTTTTAAAAAACCAATAATCGCTGCTATAAACGGTCATGCACCGGCGGGCGGATGTGTAATAGCACTTGCATGTGACGGGCGGGTTATGGCAGAAGGTAAATTTATTATCGGATTAAATGAAGTACCTGTAGGAATTATTGTCCCGGACAGTATTTTTAACCTGTATGCCTTCTGGCTTGGAAAGGCTAACGCCAGCAGGAACATCCTGGAAGGAAAATTATTTAGTCCAGAGGAAGCCCTGCAGGTTGGCCTGGTAGACGAACTGGTGAACCCGGCCAGTATTATGACCGCAGCGGAACGCAGGGTACGCAAATACATGGCATTGGAGCCGAACACCTGGCAGCAGAGCAAGCTGAACATCAGAAAAGAACTGATTGCATCGACTTCTGCCGATCAGTCTGACGCACTTGAAATCATGCTCGCCCAGTGGTGGTCGCCCGCCACAAGGAGCATCCTTAAAATGATCATTGATAACCTTCAAAAGAAATAACCCATGTATAATGAACCGATGTTAAGAGATGATGCTTTAAAAGGCAAAACGATTGTGATTACAGGCGGGGGTACCGGTCTGGGCAGGGCAATGGGCACCTATTTTTTAAAGCTGGGCGCCAACCTGGTGATCACCAGCCGAAAGGCGGATGTCCTGGAAAAAACAGCGAGGGAAATGGAAGCAGAGACCGGTGGTAAAGTACTTGCAGTGGCTTGTGATGTTCGTGAATACGAGCAGGTAGAAAATGTACTTGCATCATCGATCAGTACTTTTGGAAGTGTGCACAGCTTGTTAAACAATGCCGCAGGAAACTTTATCTCTCCTACAGAACGTTTATCAGCCAACGCATTTTCCACGGTGATCGATATTGTATTAAAGGGATCGGTGAATTGTACACTGGCTTTTGGTAAACATTGGATCAAAGAAAAACAACCGGCAAGTATATTAAATATTGTAACAACATATGCCTTTACAGGTTCTGCGTATGTTGTACCATCGGCATGTGCAAAAGGCGGGGTACTGGCCATGACCCGGTCGCTTGCCGCAGAGTGGGGCAAATACGGGATCAGAACCAATGCGATTGCGCCGGGACCATTCCCAACCAAAGGTGCGTGGGAGCGTTTGCTGCCTGGCGATCTTGCGGAAAAGTTCGACTTTAAAAACCGTGTGCCTTTAAAACGTGTAGGCGAACACCAGGAACTGGCCAATCTCGCCGCATTTTTAGTTAGTGACTTCTCCGGATATATTAACGGTGAAGTGATTACAATCGACGGCGGGGAGTGGTTGCAGGGAGCAGGTCAGTTTAATGGTCTGGAAGCAATTCCTGATGAACTTTGGGATACATTCGCACAACTGACACGGTCGGCTAAAGGCAGCTAAAATTGTCTTCAGTCCTCAATAATTATTTTTAGGCAAAAATATTTTGAAATTAGCTTATTTTTGTACCATGTCAACAGAAACAAAAGAAGAAACCTTTACACTCGAAGAGATTTTAACCTCTCTTAAAACCTCTCATCGTTTGATCCTGTGGAACGATGATGTAAATAGTTTTGACCATGTGATCCACTGTATGACCAAATATCTGGATTATACAGATAGCCAGGCAGAGAAAATTGCATGGGAAGTACATAATAAAGGTAAATGCGCAGTATTGGAAGGCTCTTTCACTGAGATGGAAGTTTACCGCAAGATCCTTCAGCAGGAAGGCCTGACGGTAACTGTAGATTAGTATATTATTCGAGCGAGCTGACCAGTGTGGTTAACTCGCTTTGTATAGCCTGTGTTTTATCTTTTGCATACCATAAATGCAGTTTTTCGGCCAGGACAAACATATCTGATATTTCTGTTTTCCACTCGTTCAGCAGTTCCTGTATTACCGCAGGCCTCGGGCCCCATTTAGCGAGCAGATCCCCCTTTTCATTCAGCACCAGCAATACGGGTATAGCCCTGCCTCCATTGGTGAGATGCGCATCAATCAGCTCCAGGTGCTGGTCACGCAATACAAAACGCAACTCAAACTGGTCAGGATACATCGTAATTATTTTATCGAAAACCGGTGTAATCTGCGCAGCATCACCACACCATCCTTCTGAAATTACCAGAAATTTATATTTATTTTTGAGTTTTGCGATTGCCCCGGTTAACTCCTCACCGAGAACACCTGTTTTTTCAACACGGTGCATGCGCTGCATATTCATCCTGGTATAGTGGAGCATTGCTTCGCTATTGTCAGCCCCCGTTGTTTTGTGCTCTGCCAGCAAAGAATCGATCAAATGTTTATAGGTGGAGTAGGTTAATCCTTCATTCACAAAAATATTACTGTAATTGGCCATAATTCCGTTGTAATAAAATAGTTACCCCTCCTTTATTAAACTTCAAGCCCGTTACTTTGTCCCACTTAAGAAAAAAGCACCTAAACATCGAATTTTAAATGAACAAGTACCTTTATAAATTTATATTTATAACCCTCACAATTTTTATTTCCATCACGTCTATTCAGCTTTCTGCACAAACTACCGGGTCTGGTAAACTTACAGGAAAAGTTGTAGATGTCCAAAATAATGAAACGATTCCTTTTGCCTCTGCTATTGTAATCGACAGAAAAACAAAGGCTACCGTAAAAACCGGCCAGACAGACATGAATGGTAGCCTGGTAATCGCAGGTATTCCTGACGGAGTATTTACGATTAAGATCAGCTACGTGGGTTACCAGACTTTGGTAAGGGATTCTATCTCTTTTACCAAATCAGCAACTATCAATTTCGGCACTATAAAAATGAGGGCTGCAAAAGGCAATGTACTGAGTGAAGTAAGTATTACTGCTAAGAAAGCACCTATACAATTGGGCATTGACAAAAAGGTTTTTGCAGTAGATCAAAGCCTGGTGAGCGAAGGCGGTTCGGCGTCTGACCTATTAACAAATGTACCGTCAGTGCAGGTTGACGTAGATGGAAACGTAAGCTTAAGAGGTTCCAGCGGTGTGCGTGTACTGATTGATGGTAAACCGTCGCTAATTGCTGGTGGTGATATCGCATCTATCCTGCAATCCATCCCCGCCAGTTCTATTGAATCTGTAGAAGTCATCACTAATCCGTCATCTAAATATGATGCGGAAGGAAATTCTGGTGTAATCAATATTATACTCAAACGGAACACCAAGCTTGGTTTAAATGGAAATGTTGCGCTTACGGCAGGTAACAGGGACAATTACAATGCAAATACAAGTTTAAGTTTTCAGAACAAGAATATCAATATCTATGGAAATTACAGCTACCGTTATGGTAACCGTTTAGGTGGAGGGTATAATAACATCAGGTATCTGCGCCGTCCTTTAGATTCACTGGGCCAGCCTATAGATAACCTGGCTTCTGCAGATCAGCTGACCGACTCTAGGTCGACCGACAAATCCCACAATGTAAAAGCTGGTATTGATTATTATATCACGACTAAAGATATTCTGAGTTTCTCCGGAGGTTTTAACAGCAGGAACAGTGACAGGAACGATCTGCTGAACATCAACAAATATAATGCATCCAGAAATCCGCTGGAATTGAGCAGAAGGACCAATACAAACGATGGGACAGGCAGCAGCTATGACCTGAACCTGGATTACAGTCATAAGTTTAAAACCAGTCAGGAACTGACATTTAATTTTGGTTATTCGAAAGGAAACAATGACAACTACCAGGAATACAATACTGCAGTATATAATTTAAACGGATTACCTTTTAATGGAGAAAATGAACTGCTGACCAATACAAATGATGGTGACAATAAAAACTATAATATCCAGGCAGATTATAACATGCCCCTGGGAAAATTAGGTAAACTGGAAAGTGGTTACCGCAGCCAGATCAGGTACGCCGACAATAATACGGTAGCACAAGTTTATGATAATACACTGGGACAGTTTGAGGAAGATTACCAGTTATCGAACACATTTAACAGTAAAGATCAGGTCCATGCTTTATATATGAACTATCAGAACCAGATTAAAAACTTTGGTTACCAGATCGGTTTAAGAGGGGAAATAGCAAGGCTGAACACTAATTCAGGAGGTTACGACCTGACCAATCAATTACAAAATGCTCCCGGACGTATTGCTTACGACAGGTTGTACCCAAGTGTTTTCCTGACACAGAAATTCACTGGCGAGCAACAGGTACAGTTAAGCTACACCAGAAGGGTGAACAGGCCAAGACCATGGGACACCAACCCGTTTATAGATTATTCAGATCCGTTAAGCTGGCGTAAGGGTAACCCGAACCTGCTTCCTGAAGATGTACATTCATATGAATTAAGCTACAGCAAGTTCTGGTCTAAAATCACGTTTATCGGAAGTGCTTATATGCGCCGTACGAACGACCTGATCCAGCGGATCCGTTCTGTACCTGATGAAGACGGTATTATCATTGTCTCACCTGAAAACTTAACGAAAAGCCTGAACAGTGGTTTGGAGTTAATCGCTAAGGTAGACCTGATCAAAGCGTGGAACTTTACCGGAAACGTAAACGTTTATCACAGTAAAATCGATGCGATCCCTGCTTATAACATCGCTGAAAACTCTGGCTTCAGCTGGAATGCAAACCTGACCAACAATTTTACATTGCCATATAATATTACTTTGCAGGTAAAGGGAGATTATAACTCTTCGGAAATACAGGCACAGGGAAGAAGAAAAGCTATGTATGCTATTGATGCAGGTGCAAAATATGACTTCCCTAATAAAAAAGCTTCTTTAAGTATGAACGTGAGGGATATCTTTAACACCAGAAGGTTTGGTATGATTACAGACGACGGGACTACCATTACAGACTTTCAACGTAATATGAGAGGACCGAATGGTAACATCACCTTCTCTTACCGTTTCGGAAAAACATCTTTCATGAAAAAGACAAAAAAACCTGAGCAACAGGAATCAAGACCTGACGAAGGCACATTCTAAAACATTATTAACGGCTGCCTATCAGGTGGCCGTTGTTGTTTACAGCTAATTTGCACGGTCAACCTATATTACGTTCTCTTGCGGGAATCAGGAATTTTGTATCTTGCGACATGCAAGAAACTAATCCCTGGACTATCGTGGACAGCCGCAAAATCTATGACAACAACTGGATAGGGCTTACAGAACATAATGTAATCAATCCCTCTGGCGGAAAAGGGATTTATGGAGAAGTACATTTTAAAAACCATGCGATCGGCATATTGGCACTGGACGAAAAGATGAACACCTGGCTGGTCGGGCAGTACCGTTTCCCATTGAAAGCTTACAGCTGGGAAATACCGGAAGGCGGAGGATCTTTAGAACTGCCACCACTTGATGGTGCTAAACGTGAGCTGTTGGAAGAAACAGGAATTTTAGCCGAAGAATGGACTGAACTGCTTACCATGCACTTATCAAATTCGGTGAGCGACGAATACGCAACGATATTTATTGCCAGGGGTTTAACTTTAGGGGTTGCGGAACCGGAAGAAACTGAAGAACTGGTACTGCGTAAACTTCCTTTTGAAGAGGCCTACCAGATGGCTATGAGCGGAGCGATTACAGACAGCATGAGCGTAGCCGCCCTGCTGAAAACCAAATTACTTTTACTGGAAGGCAAACTATAACCATAGCTTTATGAACAAATTCCTGGGATATATATTTACTCCCGTATTTTACTTTTTCTTTTTACTGACTTTAATTGTTTTTCAGCCCATACAATGGATGTGTTACCGTCTATCTGGCTATAAAGCACATAAATTCTCGGTAGACATCCTGAATTTCTTTCTTACGTACTGCCATATCTTCCTTGGCTCGTCCGTGACTTTCATCAATGAGCAGGACCTACCGTCTGACCGCCCGATTATTTTTATTGCCAATCACCAGAGCATGTACGATATACCGGGCATGATCTGGTTCCTGAGAAGACATCATGTAAAGTTTATATCAAAAATAGAACTGACAAAAGGAATCCCTTCGATTTCTTTTAACCTGAAATATGGTGGTGGCGCGAATATTAACCGTAAGGACAGCAAACAAGCCGTATCTGAGATCATTAAACTAGGTCGCCGTATGAAAGAACATAACTGGTCGTCCATGATATTCGCAGAAGGCACAAGAGCTAAAGACGGTAAAATGAAGCCCTTCCAAGTAGGTGGTATCGCCACATTACTCAAAGCCGTGCCTAATGCTCTGATTGTACCTATAGCGATTGAAAATTCCTGGAAAACGGTACAATATGGTATGTACCCGCTTAGCTTCGGCGAAAAGCTGAAATGGACCGTTCTTTCTCCGATACCGGCTGAAGGGAAAAATCCGGAACAAATCTCGGCATTGGCAGAAACAGCTATCAGAAGAGTATTAAAGCAGGAAATACCAGTTTAAATATTTTTATTTTCTATGTGTTTAAAAAACTCGTCGCGGTAAGTATCTCCGATCGGAATGATTTTACCGCAGATCGTGATCCGGCTCCTTTCTATACTTTCAATTTTATCCAGTGCAATAATATAAGATTTGTGTACCCGGATAAATTGCGAATGCGGAAGGGTTTCTTCCATCTTTTTCATATTCTGCAGCGTGATGATCCGTTCAGCCTTAGTATATATAGAAATATAATCTTTTAAACCTTCAATATACAGGATGTCATCCAGTTCAATTTTCTGGATTTTGTGTTCTGTTTTAACAAAGATAAAATCCTGTACGGCAGTTGCGGTTACAACCGGGGATGGCGTTATCACTGCTGCAGGTGCAGTAGCTATCGGTTCTTCATTTTTTTTATGCAGGTTATACACCTTTTCTACAGCCTTATAAAAACGGTCGAATGCAATGGGCTTGAGCAGATAGTCAGACACGTTTAAATCATAGCTTTCCAGTGCATACTGCGAATAGGCAGTGGTCAGGATATAACTGGCCTTATTATTTGCTATTTTAAGAAACTGTATCCCGGTCAGATCGGGCATTTGTATATCCAGGAAAACAAGGTCTATCCCTCCTGCCTGAACAAGCTGTAATGCTTCAATTGCGTTTTCTGTTCTTTTCACCAGTTCCAGAAACGGGACTTTAGAGACATAATCTTCAATAATATCGAGCGCTAGCGGCTCGTCATCTACAGCGATACATTTTAGGGTCATTGGATTTAGTATTTATTGGTTCAGGCCTTAAATATCAAGCATTAGTTCACTGGTATAATGTGTAGCCGAATTTACAATATTTAACTTATATCTGTCGGGATATAACAACTGTAAGCGCCTTTCAACATTATTTAAACCTACACCTCCCATTTCATCTTTATTAGAAGTATTTTTCTTATTTGTGATACTGAAATGGAGGATCTTTTTGTTAGCAATGATATTAATCCGGATCGGGTCGGCCGGGTCGTTAGCCACCCCGTGTTTAAACGCATTTTCAACAAAGGAGATCAGCACTAGCGGCAAAATCTGCTGGTCTTCAATTTCACCCTTGACAGTAATCTCCACCGCAGCGCCATCTTTAAATCTTAATTTCTGTAATTCTATATAACTATTGACATACTCGATCTCCGTGCTTAGCGCCACCCAACTGTCATTACTCTCATAGATCATATACCGCAGTATTTCTGACAGTTTCAGAATAGCGTCTGCTGTTTTATCTGATTTCTGGTAGGCCAGCGAATATATATTATTCAGCGAATTAAACAGGAAGTGCGGGTTGAGCTGGGATTTAAGGAATTGCAGTTCCATATCTTTTTTCTCGGTTTCCAGGCTGCGCTGGATGCGGATATTACTGAACCAGTCGAGCGTAAATTTAATCAGGCAACCCGAAATAATAAAGAACCCCGATGTAAAAACAGTCTGGATCACAAACCTGTTCAAAGCAGTGACTACTATTTCCCCGGTTCTGGGATTGGTATGCTGCAGAATAATATCCCTGAATAATACTGCAATAATAGTTTTTACTGCAGCCATCAGCATGATAAGTCCCACAAGTGACAGGATATAAAACCAGTATTTCTTTAACAGCAGCGGGATCAGCAGGGTATAATTGATATAAAATATAGAAATATTAATGATCGCATAATAGCCTATAAAGACCCTGAGTTCTTCGGCGGTTATTTTTTGAGTACTGAAAAATAAAGTCAGAAACATCACACCGCCGATGAGCAGCCAGTAAGCCGAATGTGCGATCAACTCTCTCTTATTATCCATTGTTCTTTTCTTATTGTATGTATTGCAAGTGACTTTCAGGCCATTTCCCCGGAACCAAAGTAACGATTTAGTATTTTTCTGTTCCTTGCTTTCGACGAACTGGCAAATTTATTCTACCAACCGCCAAAAATACTGAAAACCATGTTTTTTCTCTTAAAACCCCGTTGATCTATGATTATTACCGCTTTGTATAAAACATTTTAGCGGGCTATTTTTTATTCAAATATTTGTTTCAACAAAACGAAACGATTATGAAAACTGCATCTGTTCAACACCTTAATACTTTAGTACATAACAGGGAATATGCCTCATCATATCATTTGGATTTCAGTAAGGTGACCCGTATCGGAAACACAATCATAAATAAATTGACAAATATCTCTCCGTTTTTATTGTTCCTGGTACCTGTTTTTATGATGATGGTTTTTACTATCAGCACGAATATGATAAAAACAGATCAGAATGAGGCCATGTCAAAACAAGCAACTGTACAGAAGACAGCACCGATGTCTGTCCGGTATACCAAATAATAAGTCAAAGTATAAATTTAGTTTTTAGTTAATAGTTTAGTCATGGCGGCCGGATGGCCGCCATTTCTATGTTCCGGCCACTCTCAATCATTATCAGATTTGTAAAAATGTGAATAGAATGCGTACTAGTTTAACAATTAGTGTAAATTCATAGGCAGTAACCTAAACTAAAATAATGATGAAAAACTTTACTTTAACCGCAATGGCTATCGGCCTTTGCTTTACCTCTTTCGCACAGGACACGCCAGACAAGGCTGCTGTTGATAAGATCAGGAAAGAAGGCCTGGAGAATTCAAAAGTGATGGATATCGCCTTCCAGATTACCGATGTAGCTGGTCCGAGATTAGCCAACTCTCCGGGATTAAAAAGGGCGCAGGACTGGGCAGTGAAACAATTCAGCGACTGGGGACTAAAAAATTCGCACCTTGAAGCTTGGGGAAGTTTCGGTAAGGGATGGCAGGTAGATAAATTTTATGCGGCAACTACCTTGCCGTGGTATCATCCTATTATTGCTTCTCCGAAAGCATGGACTCCCGGTACTGACGGACCTGTTAAATCTGAAGTGATCCTGATTAAAGCAGATACCGTTACCGACCTCAATCAGTATAAAGGAAAACTTGCAGGTAAAATTGTAATGTTCGACCAGGCAAATATCCAGCCTTTACAGAACACCTACAGACCGGATGCGGTACGTCATGCTGATTCTACCCTTACAGCAATGGAAGCAGCAAAGGCTGGTGCTCCGGGAGGACAAAGACGTCAGGGCAACCCGAATAACATGATGGCCCAGATGATGAAAATGAGACAGAACCGCACCGCAATCCTGGCAATGCTCCAGGAAGAAAAAGTAGGATTGATCCTTACTTACGCCAGGGGCAGCTATGGCACATTTTTCACCAGCAATGGTGCATCATATGCATTAGACGCTAAACCAGTTTCTCCGGAACTGGAAGTTTCCGCTGAAGACTACCTGCATATTTCAAGACTCTTGAAAGCAGGAAAAAAAGTTGAGATGGAAGCGGAAATTAAAACATCTTTTTACGATCAGGACCCACAGGGATATAACGTAATTGCTGAAATACCTGGTACTGATAAAAAACTGAAAGACGAGGTTGTGATGATCGGCGGTCACTATGACTCATGGCACGCAGGAACAGGCGCAACAGATAACGCCGCAGGTTCTGCAGTAATGATGGAAGCGATGCGTATCCTTAAAGCTATTGACTTTAAACCAAAAAGAACAATTAGGATTGCTCTGTGGAGTGCTGAAGAGCAGGGCTTACATGGATCAAGAGGTTATGTAGCTAAACATTTTGGCGACCCTAAAACGATGGGGTTAACTAAAGATCAGGAAAAAGTAAGCGCTTATTACAACCTTGATAACGGAACAGGTGCTATCCGTGGAATCTATTTACAGGGTAATGAAGGTGCAAGGACCATATTTAAAGAATGGCTTACGCCTTTTAATGATATTGCTGCAGGTGCGGTAACAATCAACAATACAGGCGGTACCGACCACCTTGCCTTTGATGCGGTAGGTATCCCAGGATTCCAGTTTATCCAGGACCCGATGGATTACAATACACGTACCCACCACAGTAACCAGGATACATATGACAGGTTAGTAGAAGAAGACCTTAAACGTTCAGCAACTATTGTTGCTTCATTTGTGTATAACACAGCGCAAAGAGCAGAAAAGATCCCAAGAAAAGAAATGCCGAAACCAGCTCCGGCAAGACAATAAGCTGACCATTTACGGAGGTTCCGGTAACCTCCGTAAATGCTTATTTCAATAAACAATTATCCTTCCATCCGTACTCCCGCAAGCTA
>Ga0247805_1001546_pt1 | contig 11009 bp, 7 predicted proteins | sample UWRJL044104R1_FD_180930 | JGI IMG/M metagenome (GOLD analysis project Ga0247805, IMG submission 180930) | Plant litter microbial communities from Arlington Agricultural Research Station in Wisconsin, United States - UWRJ-L044-104R-1 | ecosystem: Environmental > Terrestrial > Plant litter >...
AAGCCTTTCAGCTTAATTTCTTTCGCGGTAGCCAATTGAGTTTTCTGCATGGCTGTCATGAATGAATCCCGTTGTTTGGTATTTGGCTGGCCGCCGCCACCGCCCATAGCCGCCATTCCCATACGCCTCATTCCACCACCACCCTGGCCACGGAAATTGGGACGGGCAGTAATGGGATAGGTTAAAGTGATGCTTTCCTTTTCTTTCTTTTTGCCATCAGCATTTACTGAAAACGTAATTCCGCCAGCCATAATCTTGGAGTTGTTCATGACATCAGTAGATTTAATGACCAGGTATAAATTCTTATCGTCATTACTGATGATATAAGACAGATTTGTACGTTTACTTGTAGAGAAGTTGGCATCAGTCCATTCAAAGTTCTTTCCATCAATTTTAATGGAGTGTGGTGCCAGGATACTGACTTCCTGTAATTCGGTCACTTTCTGCGCCTGGGCTCCAAAAGCTAAGCCGGAAAGCAGCAATGTATATTGTGTAATTCTGAAGAGTTGTGTTTTCATACCTGGTTTAAAAAAATTGAGATCTCGGTTATTTTTTGGATATGACTAAACAAAACTCTTTAGGTTTAATATCCTGTTCAAGTTTTTACAAGACATATCTGACGCGAATTAAATACAAAATTCACGATTTATCTGTAATACCCTGATTTCGTTACAGAAGACAGCATATCCGCCGTGTCCAATGCTGCAAACACCGTTAAAATTGTTACAATCCAATGCAAATGGATGCCACTACAAATGATCTGGATAGGCGTCCTTTTTCTTTTGAAAACTGTAAATGAGATAAACCAGCGCTGGAAGAATAAAAAGACTGCCAATGAGCAAAGCATAGCCCAGCGACTCGATGGTTTTGACTTGTCCCTGATGCGTTAAAAGGGATAAATTCGCACCATTTTTAAGCAATACAATGTCAGGAAAATGGGTATAAGTAGCGGCGAAAAGTATCATGGTAACCTGGAAACCTGCCAGCAGTCGTAGCAATATCGGTTTGTCCTGGTTCAGGGCATAAAACATGACCACTAAAGATAAACTCGCTGCAATGATGGCCACAAGTCCGGGAGCATCACCAAAAATCCATTGTCCCAATGGGATGTTTTCAAAATATGCAGCTACAAAAACCAATGCCCCACAAAACATAACAATGAAAATGGTTCGTTTTGCTTTTCCGACAAAGTGTGCTTTATCTGCAGGTTCATGCGTTTGTCCGATGATAAAAATGGTGGCCAGGAAGCCACAGATGCTCACTGTAAATATCCCAACGGCTACAGAAAACCAGCTTAACCAGCTAAAAACATAGGCAGACAGGAAATCCTTTGCCTGTGGATCGATCTGGCCGGATACCGCACTGGCAGCAATAATTCCTAAAAAGAAAGGCGTAATTAAACTGGAATACACAAAGATGGGTGTATATATTTTTTGCATGTCGTCTTTTACCGCATCATAATTTCTAAAAACGAAGGCGGTGCCCCGTGCAATGATGCCCAGGAGCATACAAACTAAGGGAATATGCAGGTAGACAGATACTGTAGTATAGATTTTAGGAAAACCAACAAACAAAATAACCACCGCAATGATCAGCCACATGTGATTGGCTTCCCATATTGGACCAATGGCATTGTACATGGTTTTGCGTGTTCTGGATTTATTGGCTTTTGAGGTTAACAATTCAATAATTCCTGCACCAAAATCGGCACCTCCCAACAGGATGTACAATAAGATGGCGGTCCAAAGGAAAACGATAACGACGTAAATCATGAGGCTATTTTTTTAAAGGTTCGGCAGAAGAGTCATAAAGCTTACCTACCATGGTGATCTGGCGGTACAACAACAAACTCACAATAATCGAAAGTGAAATGTATACGGCAGTAAAGAGGTAGAAGGAATAGGCAATCCCCGGCATTGGTGTTACGGCTTCTGACGTACGCATCACACCTCGGATAATCCATGGCTGCCGGCCAACCTCTGTCACCGTCCAGCCCGCCTCAAGTGCAATGAAACCCATTGGTGTAGCCACAATAAATAACTTCAGCAACCATTTGCTTTTTAGCCATTGTTTTTTCTTCCAGAGGGCGATGAAGTAAAGCAAGGCGAGCAATACCATAGCCATGCCAAGTCCCACCATAATCTGGAAAGCATAATGGGTGACTGCAACCGGTGGTTGATCTTGTTTGGGTACCTGATCCAGACCTTTCACTTCTCCATTGAAATCACCTGTAGCCATAAAACTAAGTAGTCCGGGTATTTTTATGGCGTAGTTGACAGTTTGATTTGCCGTGTCAGGGATTCCACCAATAATGAGCGGTGCAAAACGTTCGGTATGAAAATGAGCCTCCATCGCGGCAAGTTTTTCCGGCTGCCTTTTGGCTACATCTTTTGCAGAAATGTCACCACTTAAAGGCTGCAGACAGGCTGCTACCGTGCCAAATATCGCGGCGATCTTAAATGCTTTGCTGTGAAAAGCTATATTGCTGCCCCGATAAATCATTAGTGCATGAACGCCGGCTACAGCAAAACCTGTAGACACAAATGCGGCCACACACATGTGTAACGACTGGGAAAACCAGGCTTCGTTAAACATGGCTTTAATCGGGTCTATATTTAAATATTGTCCATTGACATAATCAAAACCTGCCGGACTGTTCATCCAGGCATTTGCGGCGACAACCAGAATGCCGGAAAGCAGGCCGCTAATCCCGACCACCACACCAGTCGCCCAGTGAAACCAGGGATGAATTCTGTTCCAGCCATATAAATAAAAGCCTAAGGCTATGGCTTCAATGAAAAATGCAGTCCCTTCCAGGGAAAAGGGCATCCCGAAAATCGGTCCCGCATGTTCCATAAATTTGGGCCAGAGGAGCCCGAGTTCAAAAGAAAGTACAGTACCCGAGACTGCCCCGGTTGCAAAAAAAATGGCAACCCCCTTGCTCCAGGCTTTGGTTACGTCGCGGTAAACCACTTTTTTTGTCCTGAGCCAGAAAAAGTGGGCTACGGTCATAAAAAAGGGCATCACCATTCCGATACAGGCAAATACAATGTGAAAGCCTAAAGAAAAGGCCATTTGAAGGCGGGCAGCTAAAAAATCGTCCATAATCTATTTTAATAAACGTTGCGAGCTAAAGAAGTACTGCTGCAAAAGTACGCGTAAATTCAGTTCAGCTTCAATCTTCTAGTGATTATTATCGGGATAAATTACCCATTTCAGTTAAACAGAAAGATTCTGAATATCCTTTTTATTTGGAATCGTCAACTGGATTATTTTCATCCGGACAAATCCACTAAGGTCAAAATACTGGTAAATACGACAAGAATAATTATTAATTATAAAAATATTAAATTTAATTAAAAAGCACAAAAAGTGTTTTAAGAAAATAGTTTAAATTATATTTACAATAACAGACCTTAAATAAATCAAAAGACATGAAGAAAACACTTACTGCGCTCGTATTTATAATGTTATTGTTGCCGCTATCCTCTTGTAAGAAGAGCAAGCGTCCGAAATCAAAAGACGATATCGAAACACCCGACGAAAGTCCGGGTAAAAAGAACTACCTCCCTGTGAAGTTTGAAAGCAGCGCATTGCATATTTATCTAAAATATAAAGAAGGAACAAAATTACTGGCAGAGATCAGTGGATCAGATGGAGACCGCATTTTGATCACTTATACGTCTGCACAAATACCGTTAAAACTTGAAAAATATAAGCAGACTACATTGGTTAAGCTGATCGATTATCATCAGGATGGGCAACAACAGATTACGCAATGTACTTCATTTGACTACGATGCAATCAACCGGACTTACATCCCCCTGGGCGACATCAATATCGGTTACGATGCCAACGCGCAGATCAGCAATTTAAAATTCTTTGACGACTTAAATAAATTGACTAAGGCGCTTACCATGCTTTACAACACTACAGGAAACTTAAGCGTTGTTCAGTTGACGGCTCAGCCAGGGAACAATACACTGAACTATACCTATGATCAGCAGACCGGTATTTATAAGCACGTACCCTACGCAGCGCTTTTCTCTATAGCACTTGAGCGCTATTTTTTTAATTCCAGCAACAACAATTTACTGAATTTTTCAAATCAGAAAAACAGCGTTGAAAACACCACATACACTTATGAGTACAACCAGGATGGCTACCCCATCCTGATGATTGTAAGCCAGAATAAAACGACACAACGCTTCAAGATCAGCTATATTGAAGCGGGTTAAATCAATAAGCCAACAGCTTACGCGCCCTGAAAAGAGGATCTGCCGCTTGCAAGATTTTTGCTTTTAGTTTGGGATTATAAGCCGGATTCGCTTTTAAAAATGTTTGAACGATTCCCGCAGCCTCCTGACTTTGATACAAACTGAGTATAGATTGAAGCCAGTTTTGCGGGAAAAATATGTCGCCAGTGGTCTGGATTTCTTCCAGCATTTCCAGGCTACTGCCGAGATATTTCACAGATCCAGATTGCCTGAGGGGATGATGGAGGTAATATAGCGCTGTGCCTACATTCGCTTCTTTTTCACGGTTGGCGCGCAGGGATAAACGCTGAAAGAAGGCGTCTCTATCCTTTAGATCCGACGATACCGCAGGCATAATGAATTCAAACCGCTTTTTTCTATCTGCATTCGTAATCCGGTTCAATTGAGCTTTTAGAATTCCGGAATCCTGATCGTCCCTGAGTGCAAGCGCAAAAGCCAAAGCAGTATAATCATCTTCAAAAAGCTTCAGTCCCGGCAGTGCTTTCTGGCTTTTCCAGATGTCATTTAGTTTGGCATAAGCATCTTTACTCAAAAACACACCCTGATAGGCTTTGAATAACATTTTTTTAGGATTGGGCAGGTCCTGAAGCTGGATTGCCTTCCATAAATTATTTTCCAAAACAGGATTAATGGCCAGGCGTTCATCTTTTGATATGAACTCCCAATAAATCGAGCCGATATAATTGGTGATTAATTTCAGGTTCAGCTCGTCTTTTTCCTGTGCTGTACCCTCCATAAAAAGCTCAAGTAAGTCAAGAGGTTTAATTGAGCGCCCGTTGAGCATATTCTCATACAAGGATATGTATGCAGAAGCGCGGTTTAAAGGTTTGGTTATGCTGTAAATCTTATCAAACATTGCCGGATCTACCGGCCATAAACCATAGCCTTGTCCTGTTGAATTGAACAGGATATACAGCGGAACTTCCTGATCCAGCAATTCCTTAACTTCTACTTTGGCTGCATTTAAATTAACGGTCAATTCTTTTACATGATCCGGATAATATAAGGCCAGTTCGACATACTGGGGCCATACCCGTTCTTTTCCATACTCCGCTTGCTGGGTTATGCTAAAGTTTTTGATCTTTCCATCTTTTTTCCCTAAGGTGTAGTCGATCACCGGTCGTCCGTTTTCGTTTACCCAAACCTTATTCCATTGCTGCAAATCTGCATCGGCATATTTATCCAGCACAGCAATTAAATCTGGCCAGGAGGCGTTGCTATTGGCAAACTTTTTTAAATATTCCCTTACCCCTTGCTGAAACTTCTCCTTTCCCATCAGGCGCTCCAGTTGCCGCATCATAATGGGTGCTTTATGATAAATGATGTTGCCATACATGGTTCCGGCATCTTTCAGGTTAGCCAAATCCTGGCGGATGGGATTTGCGCCTGTACTGCGATCAACGCCATACGCCGCAGGAAAATGGTCAATCAAAAATTTCTGGTCAAAGTCTGCCGGGTTCCCTCCACGCTCCGTACTTTTATCTGCCATGAAATTGGCGAAAACTTCTTTCATCCATACATCAGTAAACCACGACATCGTTACCAGGTCGCCAAACCACATATGTGCAGTTTCATGTGCGATTAAATTCGTTCTGGAATTCAACTGATCTTTTGTTGCACCTCCATCCAGAAACAACGAAGAGGCTTTATATTGAATGGCTCCCACATGTTCCATTCCTCCAAATTGGAAATCAGGAATTGCAGCAAAGCCAAACTTTTGAAATGGATAGGGAATCGAAGTCCAATCTTCAAAATATTTCAGGGAATTGCTGTGAATTTTAAAAACTTCAGGCACACTTTGCCTGATTTTCGCGGTATCCGTTTCCCTGTAAAGAAAATCGGTATTCCATTTCCGTACTTTTGCGCTAACGCGGTCAAATCTTCCCGCAACAAAAGAAAACAAATAGGTACTCAGGGTATCAGAGGTTTTAAAGCGATAGGTTTTGCGATCTGAGACCATTGAAGAATCCGCTAAAGCTGCATTGGCCATAGCAGCCCAGTTGGCAGGAACTTTTAAAGTAAGCGTATACACAGCTTTTAAATCGGGCTGATCAAAACACGGAAAAACTGTTCTGGCACGATCGGGTACAAATAGTGTATATAAATAATCTGCATTTCGGTTTAAGGCACCTTCGCCGGCTAAGAACTCAATTTCTATCTCATTAGTTCCCTTTTTAAGGTTTTCAGCTGCAATCAGGATGTGTTCTTTATCGTATTTAAGCGCACATACAACACCATTTACGCTGAGCTTTTTTAATTTATCGGACTGATCTCTAAAATCGAGTTGTAAGCCATATTTATTTTCCCGCAATTTAAAATGGATACTTTCTTTCGTCGGTATAGGCTGTGCCCGTTCTTTAGGGATATCAAAATCTAAATGATAATGGATATCACTGAGTACATTTTTGCGGTATAACGCGAGTTTCCTGGAAACGCCATCTTCCAGACCAGGATCACTTTGCTGTTTTAAAGTAGAACATGACATCAAAACGCCAAGAAAGAGCAGCGATAGTATACGATAATTTACCATAGGGACTAATTTATACCTATTTTTCTAATTTCCGAGTCAAGATTACAGGAAAGCTATTTTTTAATATATAATACAGCCGGAGAAGTGTATTTTAGCCTAACAAAACTTATTTGAAATGAGATCAACATTAAAAACAGTATTGCTGCTTGCGTTAACGGTGGCTTTAAGTACAGAAATTCAGGCGCAAGGTCTGAAAATGCCACAGGCAAGTACTGCACAAACCATTACTCAGAACTTTGGCCTGGGTAAGATCACCCTGAGTTACGCTCGTCCAAACGTAAAAGGCCGAAAAATTTTCGGAGCTATGGAACCATATGGCACGGTATGGCGTACAGGAGCCAATTCTGCAACAATCATCAGCTTTACTGAACCCATTAAAATTGATGGCAAAGAAATTCCGGCAGGAGACTATGGTTTGTTTACCATTCCAGGTAAAGATGAGTGGACAGTGATCTTTAACAAAGGTGCCAAACAATGGGGTGCTTATGAGTACAAAGAAGCTGAAGATGTATTGAGAATCAAAGTAAAAGCGGATAAGTTGAAAGATAAAGTAGAAACTTTTACCATACAATTTGCCGATGTTTATCCAACTACTGCTAAATTACAGTTGATGTGGGAAAATACGGCATTAAGTGTACCATTGGGTACAGATGTTGATACTAAGGTAATGGCTGGCATTGACGAAGCGATGAAAGGTGCTAAAAAACCTTATTTCCAGGCTGCTCAATATTATTTTGAAAATGGCAAAGATTTAAATAAAGCTTTAGAATGGGCAAATGCTGCTGAAGCTGAAAACCCGAAGGCACCATACATCAGGTTATGGAAAGGGCGTATTCAATTGAAAATGGGCGACAAAGCTGGCGCTGCTCAAACAGCTGCTGCAGGCTTGCAACTGGCTACAGAAACTAAAAATCAGGAGTATGTACGCTTATGTACCGCTTTATTGAACGAGGCTAAAAAATAATACGGATTTCAATCCGCATAGTAAACCGGGTGTCTGATTGGACACCCGGTTTTTTATTTGGCCTTAACCGGAGCTGAATCGAGGATCTTCTGAATCGCGATAGCTAAAAGTACCACCAGGACACAACCAATTACATTGAGCCATAAGTAAGCCACAAACTCTAACCTCCCCATAATGACGATGACAATCTCTGCAGCAATGGCTGCAAAAAAAACAGCCCGACCGTTCACATGTCTGACATAAAACGCGACCAGGAAAACCCCCAGGATTGTACCATAAATATAAGAACCCAGAATATTTACAGCTTCTAATAGATTTCCAATTTTGCTGGCATACAAAGCCATTGCAATGCATACAATACCCCAGAATACTGTAGCCAGTCTGGAGGCCTGCAGGTATTGCTGATCTGAGCCATCCTTCTTGATCAAACGCTTATAGATATCGATCACTGTAGTTGAAGCCAGGGAGTTGAGTGCGCTTGCCGTTGATCCCATGGAAGCCAGGAAAATGATCGCGATCAGTAATCCGACCAGTCCTTTCGGGAGGTATTGTGTAACAAAACTCAGAAATACATAATTGTTGTCGTCCGTATTCGCGTCTTTATCATTTTTGACCATCAGATCTGTCACCTGTTTCCTGATGGCTTTTTCTTTTTGATCGGCAGCTTGTAAAACTAATCTTTGCTGATCTACCAGTGCCTGGTCTTTCTGATCAAGAAGCGCATTCATCCGTTGTACTTCCACCTGCTTTTCTTCAAAAGCCTGATTATAGTTTTTCTTGATCTCATTAAATGCTGTGGAATAACTGCTTTTTTCCAGTTTATTCAATTCAACACTATTGAAAAAAATGGGCGGCTTATTGTATTGATAAAAGGTAAATACCAGCACACCGATCAATAAAATTAAAAATTGCATGGGTATTTTAACCAGGCCATTCATCAATAGGCCTAAGCGCGATTGACTAACTGAGGCGCCTGACAAATATCGTCCAACCTGACTCTGATCAGTACCGAAATAAGACAGTTGGAGGAAAAATCCGCCAATCAAGCCTGTCCAAAGGGTATATCTGTTGTTTAAATCTAGTTTCAGATCAATCGCATCGGTCCTGCCCATTTTACCAGCAATACTGATGGCTTTGGTAAAACCAATATCGGAAGGCAGTAAATGGACCACCATAATTCCCGCAAGGAATAATCCGCAGAAAATGATACTCATTTGCAGCATTTGCGTGTAGGACACTGCCTTTGTCCCTCCATATACCGTATAAAATATCACCAGGCTACCGATAAACAAGGTGGTGTATGTCGTGTTGATATCCAATATGGTTGATAAAATAATGGAAGGGGCATAAATGGTTATGCCAGTTGACAATCCGCGCTGAATCAGAAACAGAAAAGCTGTTAAAGCACGGGTTTTCAAATCAAAACGCTGTTCCAGATATTCATAAGCAGTATAAACCTTTAACCTATGGTAAATGGGTACAAAGGTGATACACAACACAATCATGGCCAAAGGTAAACCGAGATAAAACTGTACAAAGCCCATTCCTGAAGAATAAGCCAGGCCTGGCGCAGACAGGAAGGTAATTGCACTGGCCTGGGTGGCCATCACAGACAGGCATACATGATACCAGGGCAAGGATTGATTGCCCAGCAAATAGGTCTGTATGTTATGCGCCCCGCGACTTTTGTATACGCCGTATACCACAATAACAACAAGTGTCAGTATTAAAACAGCCCAATCGATAACACTCATCCGAAATATCTGGTAAATAGGTAAAACGCCAGGATTAAAAACACCAGCCAGCAAATCAGTAAAATATAAAACTGTTTCCAGGTTTTAACAAACGGCGGCAAATCTTGCTGGTCTTTCATTTCTTATTTTTTATACCTTATTTCTGTGCAGAAATCAGATTGACAAACAAACGATATGCTCCTGGTACACCCGCAGGCAATTGCCTGAAGAAGGAAATCCCGGTATATACATAACGGCCTTTACCATAATCCGAGACAATCAATGAACCATTCCTTTCTGCATCTCCCTGATCGTGCATACTTAAAACCGGTGTGTAATGCGAATCTATATCCGTAAGGAAATATAAACCCCGTTCCTGTATCCAGCCATCAAAGTCTTTGGCGGTAATTTTGTTGGGGTAATTCAAAACCGGATTTTGAGGCTGAAGAACAGTAACCAAAGCGTCCTCTTCTGTAGTGCGTTCTCTGCTCAACTTGAATGGGTATGGGCCGATATTGTCTATTTTCAAAGGCGTATTTACATTGTATTGAACCAATAACGTCCCGCCGTTTTCCACATATTTCATCAGTTTCGGCTGCATGTATTTAATCTGATCGTTGACGTTGTATAACCTCACACCCGTAACAATTGCATCATAGCCTGAGAGATCAGTATTGATGACCTGAAGGTCAGTCAGACTGGTTACGTCATATCCAATTTGTTTCAAAGATTCTGGTACCAGATCTCCTGCTCCGGCAATATATGCGATGTGTTTACCGGTCATTTTCAAATCTACCTGGTCCAGTCTGGCCTCCGCTGCCGGAAACAAGGTTTGTACAGGGATGTGTTCATACGCAATCACCCGCAAGCCTTTATCATAGGTTTGACCGTCGACAAGGACATGCATAGACAGCGTTCCGCCTGCTGCATTTTTATCTGGCGTAATGGTGAATTCCTGTGTTTGCTCATCTCCTTTTCTGGCGATATTGAATTCCACTTTTTGCGGGACAACTTTCCATCCTGTTGGAACCTGAGGTTCAAGTATGCCTTTTGCATCGTCTTTAAAACTCTTTAATTTGATGCTGATCGTCTTACTTTCAGCAACTTTAAATAAAAATGCCTTTTCTGATAAGCTAGCCGTAACGGGAGGCGCTATGACCAGTGGTTCGTAAAGTTCTCCCCGTACCTGGTCGGTATATTTATAGACAATCGGCCGTTTGAACTCAATGGCTTTGCCTGCTATTGTAAACGTAAAAGTTGCAGACAAAGGTTCTGGGTTTTCGGGATTACCAACCAACAGCGGATCGTTGATCGTATAGGTTCCCAATGGATGTTTTTCAGCTAACCAATAAGGTTGTGAAAGTTTGTCGGAACTGATTTTCCCTTCAAAGCTTAACAACTTCCCTTCCGCAGGAATTGCGGCTCCCAGCGGGGCTTGTAAAGGTGTTATATTGGTGAGTACAACATTGGTTCCTTTACGCATCAATACCTGAGCGGTTACTGGT
>Ga0247805_1001550_pt1 | contig 10996 bp, 11 predicted proteins | sample UWRJL044104R1_FD_180930 | JGI IMG/M metagenome (GOLD analysis project Ga0247805, IMG submission 180930) | Plant litter microbial communities from Arlington Agricultural Research Station in Wisconsin, United States - UWRJ-L044-104R-1 | ecosystem: Environmental > Terrestrial > Plant litter >...
GGTCGGGCTCGACAAGTTGCGCATCCTGATTCACCCGCAAAGCGTGATCCATTCGATGGTCGAATACCGCGACGGATCGACGCTCGCCCAGCTCGGCCCGTCCGACATGCGCGTGCCAATCGCCAGCTGCCTTGCCTACCCCGAGCGAATGGAAACCCCGTGCGAGCCGCTCGACCTCGCCAAGATCGGAAACTTGAGCTTTTTCGCGCCCGACGAGGAGCTGTTCCCCGCCACCAAACTGGCGCGCGAAGCGGTGCAAGCGGGCGGCGCGGCGCCGGCCATTCTCAACGCGGCGAATGAAATCGCGGTCGCCGCGTTCCTCTCCGGTCAGATCAGGTTCACGCAAATTTCGGCAATTGTAGCGGATACTCTCGACAAACTGGTCCTTCCCGCGCCATCTACGCTTTCAGAAGTGCTGAGCGTGGATGCCGAGGCGAGGGCCAGAGCGGCGCAAATGCTGGAGATCGCCTGAATTGTTCGAATCCGTACCACTGTGGATGATGATCGTCGGCTTCTTGCTGATGCTCGGCCCGCTCGTCACGTTGCACGAACTCGGCCACTATCTGGTCGGCCGCTGGTTCGGAGTGAAGGCGGAGGCTTTCTCGGTCGGGTTCGGCAAGGAAATGCTCGGCTATACGGATAAGCGCGGCACCCGGTGGAAGCTCTCGATGCTGCCGCTGGGCGGATATGTCCAGTTCAAGGGCGACATGAACCCGGCCAGCGTGCCCGATCCGGACATGCCGGTCGGTGAAAACGAAGGTGCATTCCAGCACGCGAAATTGGGTCAGAAGGCGCTGATCGTGGCGGCTGGTCCGGTCACGAACCTTCTCATCGCCATTCTGATCTTCGCAGCGTTTTTTATGGCTTACGGCAGACCGGTGGCTGCCGATCCGGCCCAAGAAAACTACGTTGCGTCGTTCTCCGACGATTCGGCTGCACGCGAAGCGGGCATCCGTGTGGGCGACCGTATAACTGCGATCGACGGCGAACCGATGCGCGATTTCCGCCAGGTGCAGGAAACTATCTTCCTGTATCCCGGCAAGGCGATGGAAGTGACGGTTGAGCGCGCAGGCGAACCGCTGACCATCCCGGTAACCGCACGCTCCAGCGAAATTACCGACCGCTTCGGCAACGCCATGACCATCGGGTTGATCGGCGTGCTGACGCGCGAGACGGAACAGCGCTATCAATCGGTCGGGCCAATCGAGGCTGTTGGGCTCGCCACGCGCGAATCCGGCAAGGCGATGATGCTAATGGCGACCGGGATCAAACAGATCATCGTCGGTGATCGTTCGGTGAAGGAACTGGGCGGGCCGCTCAGCATGGCCAAGTTCTCGGGCGAACAACTCAGCTTGGGCCCACGCGAGTTTGTCGCGTTCGTAGCCTTTATCTCGATTAACTTGGCATTCATTAACCTGCTGCCAATTCCAGCCCTCGACGGCGGCCATCTGGCTTTCTACGCGGTGCAAGCCATCCGCCGGAAACCAGCCAGCCCGCGCAGTCAGGAATTGGCCTACCGCACAGGAATGGCATTGGTGCTCGGATTGATGGTGTTCGTTACGCTGATAGATATTGCCAAGCTGCCGATCTTCAGCAGCTAAGTAGGATTGAGGTCAATTCGGGGATAAGGAAGCCACGTTACGCCTGCATCCGGCATGTTTACTTGATCGCCGCCCACGCTTCGGGCAAGGGCGCTCATCGCGCTGCATCCGGTAGTAGAACGGCCCTAGAGGCCAAGATCAGCCAGGCGGTTTCGCGCGTAGCGCAGTGCCCGACAAGAGTGGACGAATGATGGGTTCCAAGACCAGTACAATTTCAGCATCCCGAACAGCCGGGCATTATGCCGCGGCCCTGATGGGTTGCACGATGCTTGCCGGGCTGCCCGGCACAGTGCTGGCACAGGATGCGGGCGCGACTCCTGCGCCGCCTGCTGCCGTACCGACGCTCAACCCGGCACTTGCTCCGGCACCAGCCGCCCCTGCCGAAGTGGGCGATGTGATTCGTTCGATCGGCGTATCGGGTGCGCAGCGGCTCGAGCCGTCCACCATCGTCAGCTATATCCAGCTTCGCCCCGGCCAGGTTTACACCGCCGCGCGTGCCGATCAGGCGCTGGTCGATCTGGCCGCGACCGAATTGTTCGCCGATTTCTCGATCGCCAATACGGATGGCGTGGTGGTGATTACCGTCACCGAAAACCCGGTGATCAACCGCATCGTGCTGGAAGGCAACCGGCGGCTGGACGACGACAAGATCTATCCAGAAATCAATCTGGCCCCGCGCCAGATCTTCACCCGCTCCAAAGTCCGCGCCGATGTGGCGCGCATTATCGAACTGTACAAACGCCAGGGCCGGTTCGCCGCCAGCGTAGAACCGCAGATGGTGATGCTCGATCAGAACCGGGTCGACGTGATTTTCGAGATTACCGAAGGTCCGAAATCGAAGGTCCGCCAGATCAACATCATCGGCAACGAGGTGTTTTCCGATGGCGACCTGATGGGCGAAATGGTCACGCAGGAAGCCGGGCTGCTCAAGATTTTCAGCTCCAACACCAGCTATGATCCTGACCGCTTGGCGTTCGATCAGCAGAAGCTGCGCCAGTTCTACCTGACGCAAGGTTACGCCGATTTCCGCGTGGTTTCCGCTGTTGCCGAACTGACCCCGGACAAGCGCGACTTCATCATCACTTACGTGGTGGAAGAAGGCGAACGCTATAAGTTCGGCGATGTCGAGGTGGTCAGCCAACTGCGCGATTTCAGCAGCGAATTGCTCACCGGCACGTTGCAGATGAGCGCGGGCGACTGGTACAACGCGCAGCAGGTGGACAACACCATCGAAAGCCTGACCGAAACGGCAGGGACGTTCGGTTATGCGTTCGCCGATGTTCGCCCGAACATCGAAATCAACCGCGAAGACCGCACGATGAGCGTGACGTTCACCGTGGCCGATGCGCCGCGCGTGTATGTGGAAGCGGTCGACATCAACGGCAACACGCTGACGCAGGACAAGGTGATCCGCCGCGAATTCCGCCTGACCGAAGGCGATGCGTTCAGTTCGCTGCAAGTCCAGCGGTCAACCGCTCGGATCAACTCGCTGGGTTATTTCCAGGAAAATTTCGCGGTCGAGCAGGTCGAAGGCTCCACTCCGGACCGTATCGTGCTGCAAGCCAATTTGCAGGAAGAACCGACCGGCGAATTGTCGCTTTCGGCAGGCTTCTCCAGCCTCGAAAGTTTCATTTTCCAGGGGTCTATTCGGCAGAACAATTTCCGTGGGCGCGGGCAGACTATTGGCCTCGGGCTGAATTATTCGCGTTATTCGCGTTCGGGCAATATCAGCTTCACCGAACCGCATATTTTTGACCGCGATATTGCCGTCGGCGTCGATCTGTATCGGCAGGATCAGAACAACGGCTATTACGACCGCCAGAGCGCGACCTACGAACAGGCCACGACCGGCATGGGGCTGCGCACCGGCATTCCGCTCACCGAATATCTGAGCGTGCTGGCGCGTTATACGCTGAATTTCGAGCAGGTTTCGATCGACGAAAATCAGTTCTTCAGCGATTTTGACGGTGACGGGGTTCGCCAGTGCGATTTCCGGATCGCCGGGCGTTATCTGTGCGAGGCGCTGGGTGATCGGACGCAGTCAATTCTTGGCCTGTCGCTCAATTACAATACGCTCAATTCGCGGTTGCGGCCGACCAGCGGGCAAACTGCGACTGTTAACGTCGATTTTGCCGGGCTGGGCGGGAACACCCGTTATATCCGTGCGCGGGCGGAAGCTGCGAAGTATTTCAACGTCGGTAGCGGGTTCATTGCCTCGCTCAGGCTTGAAGGCGGCTATATCATGGGCTGGGGCAGCCGCGATCCGGGCGAGAGCGACGTGCTGCTGACCGACCGCTTCTTCCTCGGCGAAGGGCAAATGCGCGGGTTCGATATTCGCGGGCTGGGGCCGCGCGTGATCCGGCGTGGCTACACCGATCTCAACGCAGACGGCGCTTTTACAGACAACGAACTCAATCCGATCGACGACGACAACAACCAAGACGATTCGCTCGGCGGCAAAGCCTATTACTTGGCGCGGGCAGAGTTGGAGATTCCGCTGGGTTCGGGCGCGCGTGAATTGGGCTTACGGCCATCGCTGTTTGTCGATATCGGTTCGGTGTTTGGCGTTGACACGCCGCAGCTTACGGAGAGCCCGTTGCCGAATGGCTTGTTCATTCCGCAGCTGAATTCTGCCGGGCAGGAGCAGTTTACGCAGATCAACGGCGCAACGCTAACCGGCACGGTTTGCGGCGGCGGCACCGCGGTTCTGGTCACCAACTCTATCAATCCAAACCCTGGCTGCCTGCCGAGCGCGGCCAATACGCCCTTCGGTCAGCAATTCTCGCCGTTCGTCGAACAATTCCTTGGCGACACATGGAAGCCGAGGCTTTCGGTCGGCATCGGCGTAAACTGGAATTCGCCCTTCGGTCCCTTCCGCATCGATATCGCGCGTGCGCTGCTCAAGGAAGAAGGCGATGAAACCAAGCTATTCTCGTTCAACGTAGGAACCCAATTCTGATGAAGATCATGCTCAAGCCGGTGATTGCAGCCGGTCTCGCTCCCATGCTCGCATTCGCTGCACTCAGCAGCGTGGCAGTTTCAGCTCCTGCATTTGCTCAGGCCGAACAAAAGATCGGCTTCGTGAATGTGCCTGCGGTAGTGGTCAATTCCACCGCCTATCAGACCGCGCAGACCCAGCGCCAGACGACTTACGCTGCGCAGTTGGCACAGGCCGAAACGCGCCGGGTCGCTTTGCAGACGCAGCTTGACCCGATGGTTGCTGCTTTCAACGCCGCGCGTCAGGCTGCGAACCCAGATAACGCTGCGCTTCAGCAGCAGGCGATTCAGATCCAGGGCCTGCAACAGCAGGGCCAGGCCGAATTGCAGCAGATGCTCGCACCTGTCGCGCTGAGCCAGGCGTATGTGGAAGAGCAGTTGCAGGACCAACTCGCCACGGCGATTCAGAACGCAGCGCGCGCTCAGGGCGTGACTCTGGTGCTCAATTCGGAAGTGATTCTGCACGCAGAAGCAGCGCACAACTTGAACGAAGCCGTGTTGGCCCAGCTCAACACGCTGGTTCCTTCTGCGCAGATCGTGCCGCCGACCGGTTGGGTGCCGCGCGAAATGCGTGCCGAGCAGGAAGCTGCCGCACAGGCCGCTGCTGCACCGGCGCCCGCGACCAGCGGTCGCTGATAGGCACGACGAAGCATGATTGTTGAGGGTGGGGCATGAGCGAGACTTACGACATAACGCGGATTCTCGCCGCCCTGCCGCATCGCTACCCGATGCTGTTGGTGGACCGGGTAGCGGAACTGGTGCCGGGAGAGCGCATTCGCGCGATCAAGGCGGTCAGCTTCAACGAAGGTTTCTTCCAGGGGCACTTCCCTGGCAGGCCAATCATGCCCGGAGTACTCCAGATCGAGGCATTGGCGCAGGCTGCGGGGATTCTCGCGGTCGAAACGCTCGGCCTCGCAGGTTCAGGCAAGCTGGTGTATTTCATGGCCATCGAAAGCGCGAAGTTCCGTGCGCCGGTGGAACCGGGGTGTTTGTTGGAACTGGAAGCCAGTTTCGTCCAGCAGCGCAGCAAGGTGTGCAAGTTTGCAGGCCGGGCGAGCGTGGATGGCAAGACCACCTGCGAAGTGAACTTCACCGCCATGATCGCCGATCCGCCCAAGTAGTCTGAGGCGGCAGGCCCATCCGGGCTTGCGATCGGAACAGCGCTTGTAATTTCGCGGGCCCTCCGTTAGGGGCGCGCCTTCAAGAATTGCCAGGCCGGTCGGAACCGGCCAATTTGCACAGGACCAAATGCCATGAAGGCCGATATTCATCCCGAATACCACACCATCAACGTCAAGATGACCGATGGCACCATTTTCCAGACCCGCACCACTTGGGGCAAGGAAGGTGACACCATGAACCTTGAAATCGACCCCACCAGCCACCCGGCATGGACCGGCGGCCCGCAGCGCCTGCAAGATGGTGGCCGCGTTGCCCAGTTCAACAAGCGGTTCGGCGGGCTCAGCCTCACCAAGAAGTAAGGCACGAGCGCATCGCGCCACGCCTGAAGGGGGCGGCCTGCAAAGGCCGCCCTTTTTCATTTGGCCAGATTATTCGGCCCCAGCCACACACCCCCGGGCGATGGTTCGAATCGCAAGATACCCGCCTGATACCGCACCCCTGCATTATCCAGCGAATGCCGCTGCCCGTCGGCAACTGCGATTTCGGGAAAATCCCGGTACACGTCAACGCCCTCCAGCACCGCCGCGTTGATCGCAAACAGATGCGGATCGGATCGGGCCTGATGGAAGCAATGGATGCCGCAGTTCCGGCAGAAATAGTGCTTCGCCGCCCCGGTGTTGAAGCTGTAGCAAGCCAGCGCCCCATTCTGCTCTGTATCGCCTTCCCCCGCCGTCACACGCAGCGCCGCCATCGGCACATACACCATCACCGCGCCCTTCATCGCGCAGATCGAGCAATTGCAGCGCGATCCAGCCAGCAGCTCGGGCACCTCGGCCTCGAACTGTACTGCCTCGCAATGGCAGGCCCCGTTACGCAAGCTCATCCCCACACCTTTTCGCGATACCACTTGGTGATGACGTATTTCACGCCTTGGCGCACCTTCATTCCGTGATGCAGGGTGGCTGCGTTGAGAGTGCCGTCGGCGCGCTTGTTGTTCCAGCACACCAGTTTGCCGGTTTCCGGCTGGAAGGTTTTGCCGATCACCTTGAACCGCGTGCCGCCGCCAGCTTCGACTGCGTTGAGATACACCATGAACGTCCACGTGCGGTTTCCGGCTACGCTGCAAAAACGGTCATAATCCATTCCGCCGGGCTCGAAGTAATCGGTGTGTGGCTTGAATTCCTGCCCCACTTCGTAGCGCTGGCCCTGTACCGGCTCACCGTGCACCGGGTCGATGCCGTTAAGCGCCAGCAGACGCGCTTCCAGATCCTGCACTGCCGGTTCGGCGGCGGACAGATCGCAGGTTTCACTGGTGCGAAAATAGTCGTCGCCGTTGGGATCGGCGATGGTGGAGGGGCGGCGACCCTGATGGATCAGCGCGATCAGATCGGTGCACAGCGCTGGCGGCAGAAAGCCCGGGCAATCAAGCAGTGTCAGCCGCGGTGTGGGCACGCGGCGCACTCCGGGGTGCCTCATGAGCAATTCGGTGCTGGTCTCGCCGGGATTCGTCATACGCAAATGATTAGCCGCCAGCCGCCCGGTGGCAAGCGCAACAAAGTTTCAAATCAGCGGTTCTGGCGCACTTTTCGCTTTGCTTGGCGGAGGCAATATGCAACAGGCCTGCGCCCGCCCAGAAGCCGCTTGACCGGCTGATGCGCGGGGATATGGCCGCGCATTCAGTCATGCGCGTGCTGTCATGTGGCGATCGTAGCTCAGTTGGTTAGAGCGCCGGTTTGTGGTACCGGAGGTCGCGGGTTCAAGACCCGTCGATCGCCCCATTTTTCAGTCTGCGCTTCCACCACACTAACAGGGGCGCAAGACATGTCGGCTTTCTGGACCGATCCCGATTTTGACGATCACGAGATGGTCCAACTGGTGCATGATCGCGCCAGTGGCCTCACCGCGATTATCGCGCTCCATTCCACTCATTGCGGCCCCGGAGCGGGCGGTACGCGGTTCTGGCACTATGCCGATCCGGCGGGTGCACTGCGTGATGCGCTGCGCCTCAGCCGGGGGATGAGTTACAAGAACGCGATGGCCGGGCTGCCGATGGGCGGCGGCAAGGCGGTTGTCTTGCTGGACGAGAACCGCACCAAGACTCCGGAAATGCTCGCCGCGTTCGGCGATGCGATCGAGGCATTGGGCGGGCGCTATGTCACCGCCGAAGATGTGGGCGCGAGTGTGGCCGACATGGTGGCGATTGCGCAGCGGACGGAACACGTGTGCGGCTTGCCCGCGGAAGATGGGCAGGGCGGGGGCGATCCCGGTCCGTTCACCGCGATGGGCATCTTTCACGGCATCCGCGCGGCGGTGGCCCACAAACTCGGGCGCGAATCCATGCAAGGCGTGCGCGTAGCGGTGCAGGGCTGCGGTTCTGTCGGCGGCGGCGTCGCGCGGTTGTTGGCGCATGACGGCGCTCGGCTGGTGCTCAGCGATATTGATGGCGCGCGGGCGGAAGCGCTGGCGCAGCATCTTGGCGGCACGGCGGTTCCTGCGGACATGGTGATGGGCACCCCGTGCGATGTGTTCAGCCCGAATGCGCTGGGCGCTATTCTGGACGAGGAGGGCATTGCCCGGCTCGATTGCGCGATCGTGGCAGGCGGGGCGAACAACCAGCTTGCGAAGGCTGGCGACGGTGAGCGGCTGCACAAGCGCGGCATCCTGTATGCGCCCGATTATGTGATCAATGCGGGCGGCATCATCAACGTCAGCCTCGAATATCTCGCCCGGCGTGATGGCACCGTGTGCGACATCAACGATGTGCGCCAGCGCATCGTGCAGATTCCGGACCGGCTGCTGAATATCTGGCAGGTGAGCTATACGAGCGGCGAAAGTGCGGACAGCGTGGCGGATAGTATGGCGCAAAAGCTGATCGGCCGTAGTTGATTAACTTGCCGCCCGGCGCGCAGCCTGCCAAAGCGTACGCCGGTAATCATTGCTTTTGTCCGAGATGCATTTCTACGCAAATCCCGCCCGATTTTTGAAGATCGCCCGCTGGCTCACCATGCCGTTGTTGCTGGTGGGTCTGGTGCTGGTCGGCGTGTCGCTGGTGTGGAGTTATTTCTCTATGCCGCCGGACCGGCTGATGGGCGATTCGGTCAAAATCTTGCCGATCCATGTGGCTGCGGCTTGGCTGGGAATGGGCGGATGGACGACAATCGCGATTGCCAGCCTGATCGAACTGGTTTGGCGGCATCCACTCGCCGCGATTGCTGCGCGAGCTGCGGCAGTTCCGGGCGCGGTGTTCGCGTTTCTGTGCCTCGCAACTGGCTCGATCTGGGGCCGCCCGACATGGGGCACGTGGTGGGTTTGGGACGGTCGGCTGACCAGCATGTTGGTGCTGCTGTTTCTCTATTTCGGCTACATCGCGCTGACGAGCGCATTGGCGCGCGAGGGCGCTTCCAGCCGGATCGCGGCGATTTTCGGGCTGGTCGGGGCGATCAATATTCCGATCATCAACCGCAGCGTGGTGTGGTGGAATTCGCTGCACCAGCCGCCTAGCCTGACGATGGGCAATTCGGCGATCGATGCGGTTTATCTCTACCCGCTGGCTGGCGCGACCTTAGGGTTCAGCTTGCTGTTCGGTGCGGTGGTCCTGATGCAGATGCGCACTATCCTTGCCGATACGCAGGCCGAAGCGCGGCTGCGGCGCAAGGCGATGGTCGCGGGGGAAGGGCAGTAATGCGCGAAGCGTTCGACATGATGGCGTTTGTCGATGCCGCCTACCTGCTGACTGGCGTGACCACGCTGGCAGTGGTCGGCTGGTGCTGGCTGGCAATGCGCCGCGCCGAACGTCGCCGCGAGGAGAGCCGCAAGCCATGACGAAAACCCAAGGTATCAAGGCAAAGCATCAACGACTGGTGTTGCTGGTGGTCGCGCTGGTGGCGTTGATCGGCGCGGGCTTGCTCGCGGCGTGGGCGCTGCGCAGCCAAGCGAGCTATTTCTACCTGCCGAGCGAGATTGTCGCCGCTGCGCCGACGCCAGGTCAGGCTGTGCGGCTGGGAGGTATGGTCGAATCCGGCTCGATAAAGCCCCAAACTGACGGGGTGACCATCGAATTTATGGTCGTCGATGGAGCAGGCCGAATCCCGGTGCGCTTCACCGGGATTCTCCCCGCGCTGTTCGTCGAAGGACAGGGCGTGGTGGCCGATGGGCATATGCTCGCGGACGGGGTGTTCGTAGCCGAAAACGTGCTCGCTAAGCACGACGAGAATTACATGCCGCGCGACCTCGCCAGCATCGACCGTGATGAACTGCGCAGGCAACTGGAGACTTCGCTCGAATGATTGCGGAACTCGGCCTTGTCGCGCTGTGGCTGGCGGCTGCGCTGGCGGGCCTGCAATTTCTCGGCGGCTGGCTGGGTGCGCGTTCGGATAATGCCGAATTGGCCGCTCTGGTGCGCCCGGCCGCTGTGTTGCAGGCGGGGTTGTGCGCGTTTTCCTTCGCCTGTCTCGTGTATCTGTTTGTCGTGACAGACCTTTCGGTTGCGCTGGTGGCGAACAATTCGCATTCGATGAAGCCGATGATCTTCAAGATCGCTGGGGCATGGTCCAACCACGAAGGTTCGATGCTGCTGTGGGTATCGGTGATGGCAGTAGCGGGCGGGTTGATCGCGCTGGTGGAGCGGCGGCTGCCCGAAAGCACGATGTTGGCCACGCTGGCGGCGCAGGCCTTTGTCGGGCTGGGCTTCTACGCCTTCATGCTCATTTCCTCCAACCCGTTCGCGCGGTTGTTGCAGCCGCCGGCTGACGGCAACGGCCTCAACCCGCTGTTGCAGGATGTCGCCGCCGCCTATCACCCGACCACGCTGTATGTCGGATATGTCGGACTTTCGGTGGCGTTCAGCTTTGCGGTTGGCGCTTTGCTCACCCGGCAGGTGACGCCGGAATTCGCGCGTGTGATGCGCCCGTGGGTGCTGGGCGCATGGATATTCCTGACGGTCGGGATCACCGCTGGATCGTACTGGGCCTATTATGAGCTCGGCTGGGGCGGTTGGTGGTTCTGGGATCCGGTGGAGAACGCTTCACTGATGCCGTGGCTGGCCGCGACTGCCTTGCTCCATTCGGCAAGCGTATTGGCAGCGCGCGATGCTTTGCGCGCCTGGACGATCATGCTCGGCGTGGTGGCGTTTTCGATGAGCATGATCGGGACGTTCTTGGTCCGCTCGGGCATTCTCACCAGCGTTCACGCGTTCGCGGTGGACCCGGAGCGGGGCAGCTTCATCCTGATCCTGCTGGCGCTGTATATCGGCGGCGCGCTGGTCGTGTTCGCGATGT
>Ga0247805_1001551_pt1 | contig 10993 bp, 3 predicted proteins | sample UWRJL044104R1_FD_180930 | JGI IMG/M metagenome (GOLD analysis project Ga0247805, IMG submission 180930) | Plant litter microbial communities from Arlington Agricultural Research Station in Wisconsin, United States - UWRJ-L044-104R-1 | ecosystem: Environmental > Terrestrial > Plant litter >...
TGAATAACTTTACTACCTGGTTCCAGAACCTGAATACCTAAAACATGTTCTGTAAGCCAGGCCGTAGGCCCGGAAGCCCATCCATGTGCCAGACTGTGTCTTAGGTTTTTATAACAGTAAGCTCCGTAACAGGCATGTACATCTATTTTTCCGGCAGGAACAAGCTCATCGATCCGGCCCGCATTTTTTGTCCAGTCTAAATCAAAATCTTCCCAGAAAGTAGTGGCGCCTAGATCGAGCATACCGCCCCAGTATTCTTTGATATTATCAATCGCACCCTGATAATCTCCTGCTTTGGCTTTCGCCTGTAACATGTAATAACCATAAAAAGTCGAGAAGTTTTTGGTGCCTCCGATTTTCAGATATTCATTCGCTTTTTTTGCGGGAATCAGACCTGCCATAGCCATTAAAGCGGCAGCCTGTTTACTGTCGCCAATTTCAGGTACATGTTTTTTTAACCTGGAAATGGCCTGATCACAACGGACTGCCGTTTTTTCTTCACCCAGAACCCGGCAAAGTTCGGCACCGTCCTGTAAGGTCATAATCATCATAGCCTGTAAACCAGCATGTATGGCCGCTTTATTCTCTGAGGATGGCCAATCCAGAAAACGATTTCCATCGAGTGCCTCCTGATTACCGTTAATCTTACTAATCAGATGTCCCAGCAAATCTACCAGATAACCGCGCTGTGCTTCCAGGTAGTCTCTGCGTCCCTGATATTTAAACCAATCCCGTTGAATCCTGATCCACCACATAGAATAGGAACTGATTCCATTCATCCAGGATGGTAAAGGATTAACATTTCTAATGAGATCCAGGCTCTGCGGAACTACTTCGTTATAGCCAAAAACACTATTAATAGTCATTACTTCAGGATGCATATCACCTACCCAGACCAACCTGTCTCTTTTAACTCCATCCCAGAGGTATTGCTGCATGTTCAGATGAACGGTATAGGCGCCTGTTGCCCAAATCTCGTTTAACCGCTCATCACTGCTGTGAAAGGAGCCTTTATACGGGATATCGCGGTAGACGAAAATAGCCCTGGCTTCTTTCAACAAGAGCTCTCTTCCCGGATCTATCAGGTCGATCCTGACGAACCTGAACCCTGTATTGCCAAACTCCATGCCGCCTAGCCAAGGCAGCTCTACGATCATGTCGCGGATCGCATGATCATTGGTTGCACCGCTCAAAGTATCAATATCTGACATTGCTTCAGTAGCTGATTCCCCAAAACGAATACGCACTTTAAGCGGTTTTTGATTTGCCATTAACCCAGTGACCAACTGGATACCCCCATGTATTTCTTTGCCAAAATCCAGCAGGATACCAGGTTGATGTACGCCGTCATTTTTTAAAGTAACCAGATCTTTATTGACCAGTTCTGCTTGTCCGTTACCGGGTTTCAGAAGTTGATGTGCATCTTTAACATAAGTACCACTACTATCTGATTTCCAGAGAATACGGGTCGGACTCAAATACATCCTTGTTCTGGGGTCTCTGGAAATACCTGCAGTGTCTCTGCCTTTAAAAACTGGTGGAAGCTGTGCGTAAATACTGCTTGAAATGACCAGTAGCAGAAGGAAAAGGAAGGCGCGTAAATTAACTATCATCATGTATTTTTCTAATATTATCTGAATTTATTTCCCTGCAACAGGCAGGCTGTATAACCGTACCTGGCCTGTCAGGCCCGAAGGTTCCAGCTGATTTACTGGTTTAAACGGATTGACACTGGTCCAGGTGGTCCTTTGCTCTGGTTCCAGCATACTGTCCCCGATAAGCCGGTTTACCCAGGTATTGACTACAAAAATTTCTAGTTTATTTTCACCAGGTTTTAATGCCGGGCTGATATCAATACGCCATGGCGCAGTCCACAGTCCGCCAATTTCTTTTCCATTAACTTTAACTTTCGCCATTCCCCGTATTTCACCCGTCTCAAGGATTATTCTTTCTGATCCGCTATGAGGTTTATGAGTAAACATTTTTTGATATCTGACCGTACCGCTATAATATCTGATGCTGTCTTCGGCTCTTTTTGTCCAATCTTCTAGTTGGTTAAACACGACGGTTTTTTTTGGTCCACGCTGCTGATCTTCGAAATAAAGTTCCCAGCTACCTGTCAGCTCCTTTACGAGTTGTAATTCTGGGAAATTTTTAACTATCCGACGCTCCGATGGCAAATTTTGACCCTGATTATGAACCCGCTGCTTTTCTGTTGCCTTGAAAACTAAAAAGAAGCTTTCTAAGGGCGCAAGTTTTAGTGGAACAGTTATCTGACCGTCTGCCGCAATATATTCCGGTAGCGCACGGGTAACGCCTTGAACCGGATCCCATAATGAAGGCTCCATACCTGATACGCGGAAAGAAGGACTGATCTGAAGTTCTTTACTAGTTTGATTACTGATAAAATATATGTCTTTATCTGCAAGCCGGCGATGGATGTAGAGTACGGGTACTTCTTGTGTCAAACTAAAATCGGGTCTGATCTGCAACTGATTTAAAGCCTCCTGCATACCGACGTTCTGCATAACCTGCCCTTTTCCATACTTTCTGAATGATTTTTCTGTAGCTGGCACCCCGCCCCATAACGCTGCAGCAAGCTTTTTAACTTCTTGATCTGCATTTGGATAACCCTGCAGGCTCGGTGATCTGAAGGGGGCTGGTCCCAAAATATTTGCCCCTTGCTCAACCAGAATTCTGATCTTTGCAAGTAGTTCGGGACGCATAGTTTCTAGTTTTGGTAAAACGAGCAAGCCGTAATTCATACCGTCCGGTAATACCAGCCGGCCGTCTTTAACTACCGTACGGGTCATTAAAACTTCTGCATTGATATAGTCGAAAGCGTACCCTGCCGGTAAAGCTGGGTCGGTTACACCGGTCATTTTAGGTGCATCCTCACCAATAAAATAGGCGACATCTGCCACATATTTACCTTGCTGAAGCATGTAATTACAGCGTTTAAGATAAGCTGTAAAAAGATCCATATAACTGAACCACGTATTATGCCGGTTAAACTCATTGCCGAATTCAGCATTGATACCCGGAACCCTTTCGTCTGGCTGCTGAATAAATAAATGCAGCAAGGTATTGTTAATGCCCTCAGTAAAAAAGCGATCACCGCGTTGTTTCATCAGAGCGGGATAACGGGCATAAGATTTACCGCCAGCGGTAAATGATTCAGCAGACACCTTATTTTTTCCATAAATATGCGCCGCTGATGATGCAGCACGGTTCTCAATATCTCCCAATTCACCTTCAGACCAGAATTCACCACCAATCTCATCGGACTGTCCGCCGTATTGGAGAAACTCTCCCGGAAAGCCCCAGTGTCCATAATTTTCCAGCCAGGTGGTTAGTCCGTGCTTATTGCTAATTGCCTTCAGGCCGCCCACGTAATCGTAAGCCACCCTGTCGGCGATCAATCTCCTTAAATCCCATAAAAAACGGTCCGAACGATCTTGACTACCTACAACTTTCCCAGTGATAACCGGGAGGTAAGGAGTCGGATCGTAACCATATGCCGCCACAAATTTCTCCTGCATCTGATCTGTCCAGTTCTGGCCGCCTGTTTCATAACTGTCTTCAACAGCTACCCGCCACGTTTTACGGTGTTCTGCAGGAATCCTGCGGAGAATTTCTCCAAGAAAACTGTCGAAGTGACTGGCAATATGTTCTTTGCTCATCTTATCTACTTCAAGACCGGTTCCCTCTGCTGAGGCCGGGCTATTAGTTACCTTAGTCGGCGTCATGCCTGTGCGCATTACAATCCAGTCACCGGCAGGAAATTTCCAACTAAAACTGCCGTCCGTAGATAATCCGGCACTGACATCGATAACTTTCCCGGGATCGATAAGCATGGCACTTGAACCCACTACAGCCTGTGCTTTCCATTGGTATTCATTCCAGTAAGGTAATGGAGACTGAAACATTTTGGCTAGTGTCTTGCCAGAATAGTCTTCGATAACAGGAGCTGCTGAAATTTCAATTTCATTCAATCCGAATCCTTCTGAAGCGGAACTGATGATTAATCTGAAGTCTCCTGAAGCGATCTCAGGGAAGCTTACCGAGACAGGCGCAAAGGGGTCGAACCCGACATTAAGCGCAGGATTGCTGCGATCAATATCAAATTTTTTAATTGTCGTATAGATAGTTCCATCAAATACCTGAAGTTCGGCTTTAGCTTTTAAAGAACGGTGAGCAGGATAAATAACCAGGCTTCTTGCTGTGAATTTACCAGGTATCTTCAAATCAATCTGTACTGGCTGGCCTGCCGGTAATTTAACTGTATGCGTATAATCACCGTCAGCTAATGCGGCTGCACCAGAAACAGCAACATTTGTTTTGATAACTGGCTTTAAGCCTGAAAGATGCTGACCATATCCTTCAGGCGCAGGAAAGGCAAGAACTTTGACATCCTGAAATTCATCTTTTGGTTTATCCAGTTTGATATTAACCTTCAATCCGCCTTTCACCTTTTTTTCGGTGGAAGTCAGGTACCGCATGGACTGGCTTGTTTTAACCCATGGTCCTCCGGACTGGCTCCATCCAGGGCTGTTAAAAATACCGATCTCAATATTGAGTTTCGTGGCTGTATGCAGGGCAGTATCCAGGATTGCCCACCATTGCTCAGAAAACAGCTTCACTTTTCCGTACGGCGTGGATGGGTAGCCAATATTTCCGATAAATGCACGGTTAATCCCTACCTTTTTCATAGCGTGCAGGTCTTTAATTACCCCAGCAGCCGAAATATTATCGGACATCCAGTACCAGTATATAGAGGTCTGAATACTGTCTGGTGGATTATGAAATCCTTCTTCCAGCCCGGCAGCAGTATTGTTAAAAGGACTGGTTATATTTTGTGCCAAACCGTTAAAGCTAAATAAGCTCAATAGCAGGATAAGCTTTAGTCTTTGACCTTGATTCATTGGTAATATCTGGTTTGTTTAAACAGCGGAATATGCATTCCGCTGTTTAAGGGTTATAATATCTACAATTTATAAGTGTATTCAAATGAATAGGTGCCGGATCCGGCTTTCAGAACTAAATCGTTACCTGATTTTTTGACCTGGTTGATTTCTTCTACCCTGGCTATTGCTTTTCCGCTTTCCAAAACTTCAGCGGCAGCAGCCCCTGGCAAAGTAATCTGTGCTGTTGTATTGGCCGGCACAGTTACTTTGATTTTAAATTTCCCGTCGGAAATACTCCAGTCACTTCCCGTTAAACCATAGGGACTGTCAAGCTGCGCCGCAGCCTGGGTAAGCTTACCACCTGGTTGTGGTGCGATATTGATCTTTTTATACCCAGGACCGGAAATATCCATATCCAGACCTGCAATTGTACGGTACATCCAGTCGCCGATAGCACCATAAGCATAATGATTGAAGGAATTCATTCCCGTAGTCTGAAAAGTTCCGTCAGGTTTTATACCATCCCAGCGTTCCCAGATTGTAGTCGCCCCCATTTTCACCGGATAGAGCCATGAAGGATAAGTTTCCTGCAACAGCAGTTCATAGGCAACATCATTCCGGCCGAATCTGGTCAGTACTTCGCACAGATATGGAGTACCCAAAAATCCTGTGGTCAGATGGGTTCCGTAATTTTTAATGTTGGCCACGAGCTGTTCTACTGCATGCGCCCTTAAATCTTCGGGCAACAGATCAAACTGCAGGGCAAGTACGTAAGCCGTCTGTGTACCCGACACCAATCTTCCATTTGGCGTTACATATTCTTTGATATATGCCTTTTTAATACGTCCAAGCAGCTCTTTATATTTATCTACATCTGCTTTATTGCCAAGTACCTCTGCAGCATTTATAAGTAATTGTGTGGAGTAGGCATAAAACGATTGTGCAATCAGATATTTATCGGTAACGGCAGACCGCCCGTCACTATCATCCTGCAAATGAAAATAAAGCCAGTCTCCGAAGTGGAAACCTACATTCCAAAGATCATTTTTACTGCGCTGCTGCATAAAATCTACCCATGCTTTCATACTCGGGTATTGTTTAGTAAGGATGTCTTTATCACCGTAAGAGAGATACATATTCCATGGAACTACAGTGGCTACATCTCCCCATCCGGCAGATCCTGTTGCGTCAGCTCCCATTACATTGGGCACTACAAATGGAATACTTCCGTTAGGCAACTGGTCGCCAGCTACATCTTTCATCCATTTGGTAAAAAAGCCAGCTACGTCCATATTAAAAGCGGAAGTACGGAAAAAGACCTGCGCATCTCCTGTCCAGCCCAGACGTTCGTCTCTTTGCGGACAATCGGTTGGTACATCCAGGAAATTACCTTTCTGCCCCCATTGGATATTATGCTGAAGCTGGTTGAGCAAAGGGTTAGAAGAACTGAAAGTGCCGGTAGGTTTCATATCAGCATAAAGGGCTATAGCTTTAAATGCAGCAGGATCTGCAACACCATTTAACCCTGTTACTTTTACATAACGAAATCCTTGATAGGTGAAATGCGGCTCATAAGTCTCTGTGCCTGAACCTTTAAATGTATAACTAACATGCTGTTTTGCAGTTCGTAGATTGGCATCGTAAAAATTACCTTCTTTATCCAGCACTTCGCCGTGCTCAAGCTTAATTACCGAACCAGCTTTACCAGCCATCCTAAACTGTACCCAACCTACAAGATTCTGCCCGAAATCAAGAACGGTCTCTCCTTTAGGTGTCCGGATGACCTTCAGTACCTTAAACTCTTCTTGTTTTCTGGCAAGGGGCGCAATGCTACTCATCAATTTTTCTGGTCCAGCCGGCAAAATACTGACGGGTTTCCATTCTGTATCTGAATATCCGGGTAAAGACCAGCCTGCTTTCTCGCGTCTCGCATCGTAGTTTTCGCCGTTGTACAAATCGGAATACAGTACCGGTCCTTTACTGAATTTCCAGGTTCCATCGCTATTAATGGTTTTAGTGCTGCCATCCTGATAAGTGATCTGCAGCTGTGCCAATCCGCTTAGTCTTTTGCCGTAAAAACTACGCTGCCCATTAAACCCGATGTTACCACGGTACCAACCGTCGCCCAACATGAAGCCAATAGCATTCTGTCCTTTTTTTACCAGGTCACTCACATCATAGGTCTGGTAGAGTAGCCGTTGGTGGTAACTTGTCCAGCCGGGCGCCATATAATCTTTACCGACCCGCTTTCCATTGATTCTGGCTTCATAGATCCCATGCGCCGTTATGTAAAGTGTTGCAGTCCGGATATTATTGTCGACGTTAAAAGTCTTTCTAAAGATCGGTGATGGTCCTGCAAGTGTATCTGCTGCTGTAGTGCCGATCCATTGTGCTGTCCAGTCAGATGGCTTGAGTAAACCGGTATGCCAGTTCCTGACCATACTCCATGGAGACTCATTTCCGTGGTTATCTTTTATTTTAACCTGCCAGTAGTACTTAGTGGAAGATTCTAGCGCAGGGCCGGAATATGGTAGCAGTACAGATGTTTCGTTCTGTTGCTGCCCGCTGTCCCATAACAACTGGTTTCCCTTGATTAACGCTGCAGAGTCTTTCCCCACCCTGATCTGGTAGCTCTTCTGAAGGGTATTACGTTGTTCCGATTTGATTTTCCAGCTTAATCTCGGCGAGGCTTCGTCTATGCCCATCGGATTGCTTTGGTATTCTGTTCTCAGCTCCTCTATTTGAATTTGCTGTGCCATTACCCCGGAGCTCAGTAATGAACTCAACAGGATTAAGGCAGAACCGGCTCTGCTAATGGAGAACTGGGTAACCTGCTCTTTTTTCATCATAACATCTTCTTTTTATTTATTGGGGATTCTGGGTCAAATTATCCAGGTTAATTTCTCTTTGTGGAATAGGTAGCAACAGTTTAGCCGCATTGACTTGGTAAGAGCCCGCAGGTACCGTTATCTTACCAACCATTTCTTTCTTCCCATGCGCGTTCATTACCTCAACGGCTTTACCTGCGCGTACAAGATCATACCAGCGGTGATTCTCAAAAGCCAGTTCTACCCTTCTTTCCTGAAGTAAAGCCTGGCGAAATGCTTCTTGTGTCTCCACACGCAATACCGGATCGGCGTTACCGGCAGTTTTTGGTTTCAACTGTGCCCGTTCACGGATCTGATTCAGTAGAGAAAATGCTTCTCCGTTGGCCGCAAACCCTTGTTCATTGAGACACTCCGCGATCATCAGCAAGACATCTGCATACCGTAGCAGCGGAAAATTATCGTCTGTTCTACCCCTGTCAACAAAACCATGGTTGTATTTTTTCACATATGGATTGGGTTGAAATTTACCGCTAAGATCAGTGAAGCCAACGGCCAGAGAGATGTCTTTTCTAAGATCACCGGGCTCGTAAGCATCTATCATATCCTGCGTTGGAACGTTCCAGCCATTTCCACCACCCAGTGTAGTGCCTGCATCTCCTGTAACAATGCTCAGTGAATTCCAGGGTGCAAACTGATACATGAAGTTACTCGCCAGAGCTGGCTGAGCTCCAAGGTATTGAATTTCAAATATAGATTCGCTATTGTTTTTATTGGCAGGACTGAATACATCGGCATATTTCGCCGTCAGTGCATAGCCTAGTCCTTGTACTTTACGGAATTCTGTCAGCGCTTCGGTATATTTCTTCTGGGTGAGATAGACTTTGCCTAGTACCGTCCTCGCGGCACCTGCTGTTGCTCTGCCAGCTTCTGCTACCGGATATTTTGCGGGAAGCAATTCTGCAGCGGCATTCAGGTCGGTGATAATTTGTGCATATACTTCGTCTATTGATGCACGGCCTTTAGATTGCGCTTCATCTGGGGAATTGGTCGGTTCGAGTCTTAAAGGAACTCCTCCATACTGTCTAACCAGATTGAAATAATTGAAAGCACGCAGAAACAGTGCTTCTCCAGTATACTGCTTCTTTAATTCCTCTGCGATGGGCTTGTCTGCAATCCTGAAAATAATCTCATTACTTCTGGCAATGGCTGTATAATTCTGCTGCCAGTAAGAACTTAGCGGCTCTGCAGTTGCACCGACGAGAAACTGATCAATAAATTCACGTTGTTCATAACCTCTGTCGGACGGGTTATACTGATAGTAAGTATTGTCGGACCGCATCTCTCCAAACAACCAGTAATTAACAGACCCCATTTCGCGCAAGGACGAATACGCGCCATTCACGGCTTGTTTGAAATCTGTTTCGGTTTGATAGAAATTATTGCCAGCCAGAGAAGCCTCCGGCGTCTGATCGAGAAAGCTCTTTTTACAGCCTGCTGCCGCAAGACTTACCATAAAGATGCCTGTTATAATAGTTTTTAAATGATTCTTCATGTCTGTCTTTTTAAAATGTCAGATTAACGCCCAAAATGAATGTTCTTGGCAATGGATAATTGGTGAAGTCTTCTCCTGGAACCAAGGCATTGCTCACCGCATTTCCTGAAATCGTATTCCTGCTGACTTCCGGATTCGATCCGCTGTATTTAGTGAATGTCGCCAGATTTTGCACGCTGGTATAAATTCGTGCACCTTTAATGACTTTGGAAGAGGCCAGCAATTTTTCATTTATTTTATAGCCAAGTGTGATATTTTGTATGCGCATAAAACTTGCATCTTCAACCCAGGATGAATTGACATCTCTGTATATAACCCTGGCACCATTGGTTGTGGGGGTCATCCCATCACCTGGATCTGCTTCAGATCTCCAGCGGTTTAATACTTTACGATCTACGTTGAAAATTCCATCGGTATTTAACAGGAACTGATTGGCTGTTTTGAGGATTTGCCCCCCTTGAGAACCGACCAGCAATATGTTCAGGTCAAATCCTTTGTAAGCAAAATTGTTGGTTAAACCCCAGATAAAGTTAGGTTGAGGCGAGCCGATCACATCAAAATCTTTTACAGCCTCTATAATCCCATTACCATCGACATCTTTATATTTTATAGATCCAACAACTGAGGTTACATGCTTCGGCGAGTTATCCAGATCGGCCTGGTTTTTATAAATCCCCTCCAAAACATAACCATAGAACTCTCCAACGGGGCGGCCTACCTGGGTAATATGCTGGTAGGAACCCTCACCGCTCCTTCCGCTGAAAATCGGGTCATTATTTTCATTCAGCGCCAGTACCTTATTACGGTTAAAGGCTATATTCGCACTGGTATTCCATTTAAACTCACCCTGCAGGTTACTGGAAGTGATACCAAATTCGAAACCTTTGTTTTCGATCTCTCCAGAATTTATAATAGCATTAGAATAACCTGAAGAAAGGGGTATTTCGCTATTATAAAGCATCCCTTTAGTAATTCTGCGGTAATAGTCGAGCGTAAAGTTGACACGATCTTTCAGTATCCCCATATCAATACCCAGGTCCAGCTGCGATGATTCTTCCCAGGTTAAATTTGGATTATTAAGTGATGTAGGAACTCTGCCGCCTGCAAGGTTACCGCCAAAGGCATAGTTAGATGAGCCTATATTGGTGATATAGGTGTAATTACCAATATTATAATTCCCGGATAAACCATAGGTTCCTCTCAGTTTCAAGTCACTGATCCAGCTGATGTTTTTCATGAAGTCTTCCTGTGAAACCCGCCAGGCAAGTGCCGCAGAAGGAAATGTTCCGTACCGGTTATTTTGTCCAAAACGGGAGGATCCGTCTGTACGTACGGTGGCCGTAAAGAGGTATTTATCTTTGTAGGAGTAATTCAATCTGGCCAGATAGGAAATAATAGACCATTTTTGTACGTCCTCTCCGAAGGAACTTATAATTGACGCTGCATTAATAGTCTGGATTTTATCATCGGGATAATTATCAGCAAACAAGCTTAAAGACTCTGCCCGCTCCTGCTGCGCACTATAACCTAGTACAGCATTTAACCGGTGATCTGTTCCAAATGATTTATCGTAGGTTAACAGTGCTTCTGAGAGCCAGTTGAAGCTATTTGATTTATTGGTTGATGAATTGGGTACTACTGGTGGCGGCGCATTAATACCCCCCACAAAAGAAGGGTTAAATACAAAAGAGGAGTTTTGAATGTAG
>Ga0247805_1001554_pt1 | contig 10978 bp, 8 predicted proteins | sample UWRJL044104R1_FD_180930 | JGI IMG/M metagenome (GOLD analysis project Ga0247805, IMG submission 180930) | Plant litter microbial communities from Arlington Agricultural Research Station in Wisconsin, United States - UWRJ-L044-104R-1 | ecosystem: Environmental > Terrestrial > Plant litter >...
CAGAACCTCCAATGGTTACCGCTTCTCCTAGCTGTTCACGTATTTTAGTGAAATCAGCATCCATATCTTCGATGTGAAAACCCTGGATATCGGCTTTGCCATTTAAATGAATATGATCTGTAACGATCAGGGTAGCCCCCCAATCGTCACAGATGTCTGCAATGGCATGAATATCTTCCAGAAGTTGTTCATCGGCTTTTGTTAAACAGCGGTATTGAATCCATTTGGCCCCGGCACTGCAGGCAATTTGCGCCTGTCCGATATGGCTATGCTGTGGAATATCGTGCGTAATAAAATGTAGTTTTTCGATGAACTTCTTCATGTTGTATTAAAATTTCAGATTTAGCGAAAGTAAGAAATTAGTTCCGGCCTGAGGGAAGTAAAAGTTCTCGGTTACTGTGCCCCATGGATATATTGAGCTGTAAGTGTAGCCGTTACTTTCATATTTTCTGTTTAAAATATTATTTGCAAGCAATCCGATATTGATGTTTTTAATGCCTTTCAGGCTGAAGTCATAGCCTATTCGGGCATTACTTACCCAGTAGGCATCTAATTTTCGTGTATCGTTTTGAGTATTGTCCATAAACTGTTTGCTCACATATTTTTCCTGTAGTGCAATGGCAAATCCGGACAGTGGTTTATAAACCAGTTCTCCGAAAAGTACAGTATTGGGTGAAAAAGAAATGTCTGGACTGGCATAATTTGTAGCCTGAACTTTAACAAGCTCATAGTTCTCGTCATATACGGAAACGTAGTCTACATAATTTTTAATTTTGTTTCTGCTTAAAGCAGCATTGGCATTGATGATAAACTTCGGACTAATGGTATATGAACCATCTAATTCAATTCCTAAACGAGAACTTTTGTCTACATTCTGACGGTAAGGATCTCCACCATCATTTACCTCTCCGGTGAAAATCAGCTGATCTTTATAGAACATCCCATACGCATTGATGCCTATATTGAAGTCCTTCTGGATAATGCGGTAGCCTGCTTCGATATTGTTTAAATGCTCTGACTTAGGTACTGGTAATCCGGCTTTAAGATTGGTGAAATCATCCCTGTTTGGCTCTTTGTTGCCTACACTAAATGAAGCATAAAGATTACTTTGGTCATTGATGAAATAAGTAGCACCAACTTTAGGGTTAAAGAAGTTGTATTTGTTATGAAAATCAAGCGTATTGCGGTTTTTATCAAGACCAGTAATGTCATAGTTTACATTTCTGTATTGAAGGTCGGCAAATAGACTTAATTGACTTGCAGGGCTATAGTTAACTTTAACGTAGCTGTTAAAATCGTCTTTGTTTCCTTTGCCGTCATAATAGTGGTAATCATTTGTTGCAGTTGAAGCATATTGTGCCCAGATTACCTGGCCAAAGTGCTTGCCCCGGTATTGATTGTATGCACCCCCCAGGGTAACGTTTAAGTCAGATGATGGAATATAATTGAAAGCGTAAGTTAATCCGTAAAAGTCGTTGTCTAACCAACGGCGACGGATCAGATCCGTTTTGGTTACATCGACACCACCCACATTTGCTGGTGGAAGGGCATATTTACTTAACTTTTGCTTGTTCTTGTATTCCTCATAATACCCTTTTCCATCGGTGTAATGCAGTGCTCCGTTGAATGAAAACTTTTCACTGAACTGCTTGGCGTATAAGGCCTGATAGTGATTTTGGGCGTAATTGTCGTTTTGATCCTTATAGGTAAACTGATTGTATTTTCTGTTGTTTGAATTGAAGAGATTTAATGAATCTGCTTTTGTATAATACAGGTAATCCAGATTGTTTTCATAATGCTTTTTCAATCCTTCCAGATCCCCGCGTAATTTTGCTTCCGGTACGCCATTCCAGGCCTGATAGGTTTGTTCGGTTCCGGAAAACACGTTAATGCGCAACAGATCTGTTTTTCCATAGTAAGCGCCCGAAAGGAAATAGGATTTAAGTTTAGATGCAGCGCGGTCAACAAAACCATCTGAAGTTACCCTGGATAAACGGCCATCGAAACTCCATTTGTTATCTATTAAACCTGTTCCAATTTTAACTGTATTTTTAAGGGTGTTAAACGAGCCGTAAGTGTTGTTTACTTCTGCATAAGCATGTTGTGCAGGCGCACTGGTTTGTATGTTTAAGCTTCCGCCGAAGGCGCCACCACCGTTGGTAGAGGCACCTACGCCACGTTGGATTTGAATGTTATCTACAGAAGAGGCAAAGTCTGGCATGTTTACCCAGAATATCCCCTGACTTTCACTGTCATTATAAGGAATGCCATTTATGGTTACATTGACACGACTTGCATCGCTGCCTCTAATCCGAATCCCGGTATAACCTACACCGGCGCCAGCATCAGAGGTAACCACTACACCCGGAGTATTGTTCAAGATGAAAGGAAGGTCCTGGCCAAAATTATTTTGCGCAATCTCTTCTTTGCTTAAGTTTTTATAAGTTGTGGCTGATTTTTCTGTTGCCCTCGTTGCCCGTACCACAACTTCATCTGCAAGAAATGCCGACTGTTTTAAATCGAAATCGAGGGTTTGATCTTTATCAATACTAATCGCTTTTTCAACAGATTGATAACCAATAAAGCTTACTGAAACGATGTATTTTCCTGCCTTTACATTGTTGATCTGGTACTTTCCGTTTGCATCTGTAGCAACGCCATTGCTGTTGCTTTTTAATCGAACTGAGGCACCAGGTAAAGACTTTCCATTTTCGGCAACAGTACCTGAAATGGTAAATTGCGCTTTAAGAAATAAAGGCATGAACAGCACAGCAAATGCTGCGATCATTAATTTTTTCATTGTTTTTTTAGTTAAACCACCATAAGTAAGGGGTACTTATAGCCCAGTTAAACTCCATAACTCCATCCCTACGCCGGCATTATCCGGATCAGGTGCATACACGCTTAGCGCATGTATTGGGTATGTTCTCAGCCTGTATTTGTGTTTTTTGACAAAACAAGGCACCCCCTTTTGATGGGGCAAAGGTACCTGCTTATTTTGTTAATAACAAGAGAAGTGTTTTGCTTATACGGTCGCAAGGAATTTATCAACCGCTTGAATGGCATTGCTTAGGCGGTTTTCCACTCCGCTAATCAGGTGGTAGTTGGCACCAAGTGATTTAAGTTCGTTTTGCCATACCAGCATAAAATGCTCCCGTTTATGCGGGAAATCACGTAAAGGGTCTTCCTGCCAGGGCAAATCGATGTCCATGAGCAGATATAAATCATAGTGGTGCTTTGGCAGCGCGTCCAGAACAATCTGTGGGGTTTCTCCAAAAACCTCATCACTCCATATTTTTACAGTCAGGAAGGTCGTGTCACAAAAGACGAAATCTTTTTCTGCAATGGCAAGGATCGACTCTTCCAATGCCAGTTGTCCATGGAACATGTTAATTTCATCTTGTAAATCACAGGGGCTGGTTAAAGCATCACAATAATAACGGGCATATTCCGGAACCCAATGTGTACGATAATGCCTGGCCAGCTGTTGCGTAATGGTCGATTTTCCAGTGCTTTCAGGCCCAACTATAGCTATTTTTTTAATTTGTTTGTCCACGATAGGTTTTCCTCCAGTCTAAATAACCCTTGATTGCGATAATGACCAGAACCGCATAGAATACTGCGCTCAGATTTAAATGTTTGTAAATATATAGGGGTATATAGCAAATGTCGACTATAATCCAGACGATCCAGTTTTGAAGGATTTTCCTGGTGAGCATTATTTGCGCCACAAAGCTCATCGCAGTACAAAAACCATCAGCATATGGGACGTCTGTATCTGTAAAATGTTTTAAAAAGAGAGCCAACAAAACAGTAAGTATGGCAACGGCAAAGATGACGTAGAGCCAGTCGCGCGGTTTTATCAAAGTAATTGGCTGCTGGGTTTGGGCTTTCTTGCTGATCCAAAAATACCAGCCATAGCATGCCGTGAACAAAAAGTAGAACTGCAGCGACATGTCGCCATACATTTTGGCAGAAAAGAAAACCCAGGCATAAGCGATTACGCTGATGATAGAGATTGGCCAGCTTAAGACGCGCTCTTTTGCAGCGAGGTAAATACAGATGAGTCCGCTGACAACGCCAAGCCATTCTGGCCAGCCAGTGTGTTCAAACTGGTCAATAAAGAATCGGATAAAGGTAGATTCGAGTAGGAACATGGCCAAAAGTACATGCAAATACGGATAAAAAAAACAATATTCCAACTTAGGTGTTTGTTAAGCATCACAATTAAAAAGCTTTTCAATGAAAAAAATAAGTGTCAGGTTGTTTTTTATTTCTGGTTTGCTTTTTGGCCTTTTGGCCTTTACAATAATTAAAACCGGCTCTATTCAAGGGAAATTAATGCCTGCAGACGGTGCCGTTGAGGTTATGGTAATAAATGGTGCGGATACCTTGAGGTTGAATGCTGTAAACGGGAGTTTTATTTTTAAAAACATAAAAACCGGGACCTATACACTATTGGCGAAAGCCAAGCCGCCCTATCAGGACATTGTAGTTAAAGACGTTGCTGTAATTGACAGTACCACTACGGATGTTGGAACGCTGAAGTTTCAGCAATAAGAAGCAGATTGTGAGCTTATTGAGGGAGAAAATACTTTCCTTTTTTATTTATCAGGCTTTTTAAAAAAATACCTAAAAATTAATGAGTAAAAATGTATCTTTGCATCCCGACAGAAGAGTCGGGATCATCATGCTATAAGCAAGGAAAATCTTCAGACGCTCCGTCTATAAAATTGCATTTTTTTACTCATATATCATTAGACTTTTTAAAGCCTTATGCCTAAAGACACCTCCATACGCTCGGTACTAATCATCGGATCGGGTCCTATTATCATCGGACAAGCTTGTGAATTTGACTACTCAGGATCGCAAGCCGCCTTATCTTTAAAAGAAGAGGGAATCGAAGTTTCGATCATCAACTCCAATCCTGCAACCATCATGACCGATAAAGTAATCGGTGATCATGTTTACCTGTGGCCATTGACAGTAGACTCTATCGAACAGATCTTACAAGAACGTCAAATTGATGCTGTATTGCCTACCATGGGTGGCCAAACGGCTTTGAATCTTTGTATTGAGGCTTCTGAACGTGGAATTTGGGAGAAATACGGAGTGAGGGTGATCGGTGTAGATGTTGCTGCAATCGAGAAAACTGAAAACCGTGAAGCCTTCCGCCAGTTAATGGTTGATATAGGGGTAGGAGTAGCAACTTCAAAAATTGCCAACTCTTTCCTGGAAGGTAAAGAAGCTGCTCAGGAAATTGGTTATCCACTGGTAATCCGCCCTTCTTATACATTGGGTGGTTTTGGTGGTGGTTTCGTACACAAGAAAGAGGAATTTGACCAGGCTTTAAAACGTGGACTTGAGGCTTCTCCAACACATGAGGTATTGGTAGAACAAGCTGTTTTGGGTTGGAAAGAATACGAATTGGAGTTGTTAAGAGACAGCAATGACAATGTAATCATTATCTGCTCTATAGAAAACTTCGATCCGATGGGTATCCACACAGGCGATTCGATCACGGTGGCACCTGCAATGACATTGTCTGATCGTTGCTACCAGGATATGCGTAACCAGGCCATCAAAATGATGCGTGCGATAGGAAACTTTGCGGGAGGTTGTAATGTGCAGTTTTCAGTAAATCCTGATAACGACGAGATCATTGCAATTGAGATTAACCCAAGGGTTTCACGTTCATCAGCATTGGCCAGTAAGGCAACCGGTTATCCAATTGCTAAAATAGCTTCTAAACTGGCTATCGGTTATAACCTGGATGAGCTGGAAAACCAGATTACAAAAACTACATCTGCATATTTTGAGCCAACACTTGATTATGTGATTGTGAAAGTTCCGCGCTGGAACTTCGATAAATTCAAAGGAGCCAATATGGAGCTGGGTTTACAGATGAAATCTGTAGGTGAAGTAATGGCGATCGGACGTACTTTTATTGAGGCGATACAAAAAGCTTGTCAGAGTTTAGAAATTGGCAGAGCTGGTTTAGGTGCTGATGGTAAACACAACCGCAGTATCGAAGAGATCATGCATGGCCTTGAGCACCCAAGCTGGAATCGTTTATTCCTGATTAAAGACGCCATGAGCATGGGTGTACCATTAGAGTCAATCCGTAAAGTTACGCGCATTGATAAATGGTTCTTGTCACAAATACATGAATTGGTTCAGCTGGAAACAGAATTGAAACGTTATTCACTAAATAATATCCCTAAAGATTTCTTCTTTACCTTGAAGCAAAAAGGCTTCTCTGATATTCAGATTGCTTATCTGCTTGGAAATGTAACTGAAGACGAAGTTTATGAACGCAGAAAGTCATTAGGCATCAAACGTGTTTATAAAATGGTAGATACTTGTGCTGCTGAGTTTGCTGCACAAACACCTTATTACTACTCTACTTTTGAGGAGGAGAACGAGTCTCACCCATCTGATAAAAAGAAAGTAATTGTATTGGGATCCGGACCTAACCGTATTGGTCAGGGTATCGAATTCGATTACTCTTGTGTGCATGGTTTGCTTGCTGCTAAAGAAAGTGGTTTTGAGGCGATCATGATCAATTGTAATCCGGAGACCGTGTCTACCGACTTTAACATGGCTGATAAATTATATTTTGAGCCGGTATTCTGGGAGCATGTACGTGAAATTATCGAATTAGAAAAGCCGGAAGGTGTTATCGTTCAGTTGGGTGGTCAAACAGCTTTGAAAATGGCTGAAAAGCTTCAGGAGAACGGCATAAGGATCATCGGTACTTCATATAACGATATGGATGTTGCGGAAGACAGGGGACGTTTCTCTGACCTGCTAAAAGAATTGGATATTCCTTATCCAAAATATGGTGTTGCAGAAAATGCTGAAGAAGCAATTGTTGTGGCAAATGAAGTAGGTTACCCGGTGTTGGTTAGACCAAGTTATGTGTTGGGTGGACAAGGAATGAGCATCGTGATTAACGATGAAGACCTTGAAAAAGCGGTTGTTAAATTACTGGGTGACCTTCCTGGTAACCGTGTATTGATTGATCACTTCCTGGACAGAGCAGAAGAAACCGAATCAGATTCGATCAGTGATGGTGAAGATGTGCATATTGTTGGCTTAATGGAGCACATTGAACCAGCAGGTATTCACTCGGGAGATTCTAGTGCCGTATTGCCGCCTTTCAGTTTATCTGAAAAGGTTATGAACGACATGGAAACTTATTCTAAAAAGATTGCCAGAGCTTTAAATGTAATTGGTTTGTTAAACATCCAGTTTGCAGTTAAAGATGAGAAAGTATATGTAATTGAGGCGAATCCTAGAGCGTCAAGAACTGTTCCTTTCATTGCTAAGGCTTATGATGTTCCTTACATTAATATTGCCGCTAAAGTGATGCTAGGGGTTAACAAGCTGAAGGATTTTACAATTGAACGTAAACTGGAAGGTTATGCGATTAAAGAGCCTGTATTCTCTTTCTATAAATTCCCAGAGGTAACTAAAGAATTAGGCCCGGAAATGAAGTCTACCGGTGAGTCTATCCGATTTATCAAAGACACTGAAGATCCTTACTTCAGAAAGCTCATTAAAGATAAATCCATGTATTTATCTAAATAACATAAACAACAATGGCCTCCTTAAAAGAGGCCATTGTTGTTTAATATCATCTTGCTTTTATGTTTTAGTCCAGATTCTGGTATTCAGATCCAATTCACGGATAATGTTGTACATAAATCTGATGACCTCCAGGTCTTCACTGATAAACTCTGCTCCCAATAGGCTTTTATGTACAGGTGGTTCAAAGTAATCTTTATCCAATGGGAAGGCTATATATACACTAGAGTCAATGAAAGACAAGGAAATGGTGTAATTGCAGCGGTTATTGAGTTCACATAAACGTTCCATAAGGCTCGGTGTGAGGATATACCTGGCTTCTACCTGATCTGTCGAATAGGTGATAAACGTTTTGCTAAACTCAGGGTTTTCCAACTGAACAAGATTTCTACCTGAAGCAGAAAATAATGGGATTGCACTGGATATCCATGCACCAATGCTACTGCTAATGTCTTTAGGTCTGACCACAGTAATGCCATTGAAGTTTTTGTTGAAATCCGCGGTGAAAACGATTCCTTTAAGGATATCATGCCAATGCTCTTGTCTGCCATTTTTTGTCTGGGTTACGGTCTTATATTCCGCATGGACTTCTGAAAAAGAAAATCTTGTCTTTCCTGCAATTCCGTGCACCTGGTCTTCGCTACGATACCGATCTGGTTCTTGTGTAAATAATTGCGAGTCGATAAACTCTCTTTCTGACAGACCAGACATATAGTCTATCTCCAGGCTATCATCAACAGATTTTAATACCAGGGAGATGACATTTTGCTTATAGTCATACCTGTAATGGTTGAACTTAGTACTGGATTTACCGATAAAAATAAACCCGGCAATGAGTGCAGCTCCGCCAGCTATTCCTGCTCCAATTAGTAAACCTGTAGCAATCCCGGTTCCAATGGATAATACGCCTCCTGCCAGGAGCAGGTAGCTTTTTATCTTCAGTGAAGAAACTTCTTTTCTTTGTTGTTCTAAAGTGTTAAGTGCATGCTGTAAGGAGCTTGAAACAGGATTGTTGCTATCCATTAGTTGTTAAATAGGTCTTTTGCGCTGATGTTTTTACGTTCCTCCTCTGTATTGGCCAATACAGCAATTGGTTGATAGTTGAGCATACCTGCAAAAATACTTCCCGGGAACATCATGATTCCATTGTTGTAATCTGTTACCGAAGCATTATAAGTTCGTCTTGCTGCGGCAATTTGCTCTTCGCTTTCGGTCCAGGTACTTTGAAGGTTCAGGAAGTTTTGGTTGGCTTTCAGATCCGGATAATTCTCTACATTTACCATTAAACCTTTCACGCTGTTGCTAAGCTGTCTGTCTAAATCCAGTTTTTGTTCGTTACTAATGCCCGGACTCATCGCTTTTGACCTTAATTCTACTACTTTAGTCAATACGCTTTCCTCATATTGCATGTATTGTTTTACAGTCTCAACTAAATTTGGCAACAAGTCAAAACGTTTTTTTAACATGACATCTATTGCTGAAAATGCATTGTCAACCTGATTTTTTTTGCCGATAAGCCCGTTGTAATAGCCTAGGCCAATAAAGAAAAGGATTGCGATAACGATAATTGGGAATATGATCATGTTGATTTATTTTGTTTAAGCCTAATATAGCGAATATATCAAAAAAAAATCCTCGTTACCTAACGATAACGAGGATAATCATCCCTATTGTTTGTCGAGAATCATAAATGATGCTCAACGATTAGACATATCCAATTACCAGGCCGTTTTTAAAATTGCACAATTACAATTGTAATTATCTTTATTTGAGGCTTTTATGTTTTTGCTTAATCTGTTTATATTTATGTTTATGGGGAATTTTATGCCCTTGTTGTAGAAAAGTGGGCAAAAACATACTCGATTTGACGGTTGTGCCAGTTTTTAGCCAAATAGACTGGAAAAGACATCTTCAATTTTACTAACTGCGACCAGTTCAATCTGGTAACGTTCTACATTTAAGCCTTTCATGTTGTAAGTGGAAATGAACACCTTCTCAAAACCTAGCTTTTCTGCTTCAGAAATACGCTGTTCAATGCGATTTACTGCTCTGATTTCACCAGACAGTCCTACTTCTGCTGCAAAACATATTTTTGATGAAATGGCGATTTCTTCATGGGAAGAAATGATTGCCACCATAATAGCCAGATCAATCGCGGGATCTTCAACCTTTAAACCACCCGCTATATTTAGAAATACGTCCCGGGTGCTCAGTCTGAATCCGCATCTTTTTTCGAGAACAGCCAATAGCATATTCATTCTCTTTGTATCGAAGCCATTAGAAGAGCGCTGCGGTGTTCCGTAGGCTGCCGCACTAACAAGTGCCTGCGTTTCGATTAACATCGGTCTGGCGCCTTCCAGCGTGGCTGATATCGCAATTCCACTCAGCTCTTCATCTCTTTGCGAGAGTAAAATTTCTGAAGGATTGGAAACCTGCCTCAGGCCAGTTCCATGCATGGCGTAGATGCCAAGTTCGGCAGCAGCCCCAAATCGATTTTTGATGGCTCTTAAGATTCGGTATACATGGTGACGATCGCCTTCAAATTGCAATACGGTATCAACCATGTGTTCCAATATTTTTGGTCCGGCTATGGTGCCATCCTTGGTGATGTGACCGATTAGAAATACTGGCGTATCGGTTTCCTTGGCAAAACGCATCAGTTCTGCAGTACATTCCCTAACCTGGGATACACTACCAGGAGTGGATTCTATATGCGCTGAATGCAGTGTTTGTATGGAGTCAATGATAATGATATCTGGCTCAAGTTGTTCAATTTGTTTGAATATGTTCTGGGTGGATGTTTCTGTCAGGATATAGCAGTTCGCCTTAGGCTTCTCCGTAATTCTTTCTGCGCGCATTTTAATTTGCTGCTCACTTTCTTCACCGGATACATATAATATCTTTTTATCGGAGATGTTTAAAGCAAGTTGCAGCATCAGTGTTGATTTACCGATTCCCGGTTCTCCACCAATAAGGATCACAGAACCTGCGACCAGACCTCCTCCAAGAACGCGATCTAATTCTTTGTCGCCGGTAGCTATTCGTTCTTCTTTGATCGATTGTATCTCATCTACTTTGGCCGGCTTGTTTAAGCGTTGCGTTCCGGAATTGGTTTTCCAGGAAGGGACTTTGGAAGTCGGCTTTTCAATGATTTCCTCTACAAATGTATTCCATTCATTACATGAAGGACATTTACCTAGCCATTTTGCCGATTCATATCCGCAACTTTGACAGAAATATGCTGATTTAGTTTTAGCCAATTGATTTAATTTTAGTGAATAACGAGCTATAAGCTTGATTCATTTTACGAATTTAGGCTAAATTCCAGAAATAAACACCCGGTAAAAAAAACAAGCCTGAGTTCTATTCAGAACCCAGGCTTGTTTAA
>Ga0247805_1001555_pt1 | contig 10967 bp, 9 predicted proteins | sample UWRJL044104R1_FD_180930 | JGI IMG/M metagenome (GOLD analysis project Ga0247805, IMG submission 180930) | Plant litter microbial communities from Arlington Agricultural Research Station in Wisconsin, United States - UWRJ-L044-104R-1 | ecosystem: Environmental > Terrestrial > Plant litter >...
GCCGTCGCCCGTGCAATTACAGACAACGGTAAAGTTCGTGCAAAAGGAGATGCTGTTGAAGTTAGTGGCGCAACGACTTGTTTGATTGTAATTAGTGCGGCAACAGACCTGAACTGGCCAAATGTAGAAAAACGGGGTGCTGATCCGGCGATTGCAGTACTTAACAACGTAAATAAAGCTGCGGGAATGAATTGGCAAGTTCTGCAGAAAAATCAGGAGAAGGATTTTCGCGAGTACTATGACCGCTGCACACTTCAGCTTGACGCATCTGGAAAAGATGTTCCGGAGAACTGGTCAACAGGAGACAGACTAAACAATTTTGCTAAAGGTGGTGAGGATACCACTTTACCTGTCCTATATTTTAATTTCGGACGTTATCTTTTAATTTCCAGTTCAAGACCTGGTGGTTTACCGGCGAATTTACAGGGTTTATGGGCAGAGGAATATCAAACTCCATGGAACGGAGATTATCATTTAAACATCAATTTACAGATGAATTACTGGCCCGCTGAGATCACCAATCTTGCAGAGATACACAAGCCTATGATAGAATTCACTAAACAACTGGTGGGACCGGGAACTAAAACTGCAAAGACTTATTATAATACGGAAGGATGGGTTGCTCATGTGATTGCCAATCCTTGGAAGTTCACTGCGCCTGGTGAAGGTGCAGCATGGGGATCGACCCTATCCGGGGGTTCCTGGTTATGTGAACATCTATGGCAGCATTACCAGTTTAATCCAAATCTGGAAACCTTAAAAGAAATTTATCCCGTGCTCAAGGGTGCTGCGCAGTTTTATAAGGGTATACTTATCCGTGATCCTGAGACAGGGTTTTTAGTGACGGCACCTTCCAATTCTCCGGAGAACAGCTACAAAACTGAGGACGGCTTTGTAGGGCAGACCACCATGGGACCGGCAATGGATATGCAGATCGGACGGGAACTTCTGGGAAACACGATTACTGCCGCAAGATTATTGGGAAGGGATCTGAATTGGGCAGACTCCCTGGCGAAAATAGTCAAAGACATGGCACCCAATCAGATCAGTAAAAAAAACGGAGGTATTCAGGAATGGATCAGGGATTATGATGAAGTAGAAATTGAACACAGGCATGTGTCGCAATTATACGGTTTATATCCTTTTGATGAAATAAACGTACTGGAAACCCCGGCTTTAGCAGAAGCAGCTAAAAAGACACTGGAAAGAAGAGGAGATGGCGGGACAGGCTGGTCCAGAGCCTGGAAAATAAATTTCTGGGCCCGGCTGGGGGATGGAGATCATGCGTGGAAAATGTTTAAATCTCTTTTAAATCCATCATATGAAGATCCTGCTAAAAAAATTAAGTCTGTTCCTGGTACTTATGCAAATTTGTTTTGTGCTCATCCACCATTTCAGATTGATGGCAATTTCGGCGGTACAGCTGCCATTGCAGAGATGTTGCTGCAGAGTAATGGGCGAGATGCGGTGATCCGGTTTTTACCGGCATTACCTTCGGCTCAACAATGGAGTAAGGGAAAGGTAACCGGTATGCGTGCCAGAAACGGATTCACGGTCGATTTTGAATGGGACCGAAGTATATTAAAAAAAGCGCAGGTAATTGCGGGTATTGATGGAATCTGTCAATTGGTATTACCACCAGAAATGGTTATTCTGGACGAAAAGGGAGCGCATGTACAAATCCAACGAGATACTAATGGTGTTGTGAAATTTAGTACGCTTAAAGGCAAGATTTACCAATTGGTTACCGGGACGTAAACTTTTTCAAACACAGGATGTTAGACTAACAAACAAATAAAATCTCATGAAGAAAATAAGCTTTATTACTTTGTTATTGCTGGCACCTTTTTATTTGCTGGCTCAGGACCTGGCCGAAGCTGAAGTACCCCGGGTTGTGGTTAACGTTTTTCATAAAACTTTCCCAAAAGCCACTAAGGTGGAATGGGAGAAGAAGATTGATGGGTATAATGTTGAATTTGACATTGGCAGAAGAGACCATGAGGCATGGATTAATGATCAGGGACAGATTGTCAAGCATAAAAAAGAGCTTAGATCTTCTGAGTTACCAAAACCTGTTCGGGATGCAATTGCACAGCAATACAAAGGATTCCGCATTGATGATGCGGATCAGTTTGAAATGGGTAAGAAGTTTTATTATAAGGTTGAACTAAAGAAATCCCCGGAGGAGAGGAAAGTGATTTTCGATCAGGGAGGGAAAGTAAGCGCTGTAAACCTATAAAAAAACAGGGCAGCCAATATTTTGGCTGCCCTGTTTTTTTATAGGTAATTTTTATCCTTTGATAATTGCTGGAATCTCTGCAAAATCGGTAATGGTAAAATCGGCCAGGATTCCGGTTTCGCGGATCTTTTCCGGATCTTCTTCCCATCCCTGACATTTAAGCCATATGACCGGGCATCCGACAGCTTTTGCCGGAACAATATCTTTTCCAAATGTATCTCCGACTACCATGCATTCCTCAGGTGCAAAACCAAGCGCATCTACACCCAGTTGGTAGATTTTCGGATCAGGTTTTCTACAACCGACGACAGCAGATTCTATGACTTCTTTGAATAAATGTAAAATGTCAAAGTCCCGGAGTACGGTATGCAGATTTCCATAAAAATTGGAAACCATAACAAGCGGATATTTTTCAGCAAGTTCTTCCAGAGTCCTTTTGGTTACACTGATCGTGTCGGCTGCAAATTCGTTGCAATGTGCTGCAATCATTTCTATAGCTTCAGGATTCGTTATGAAACCTTGTTCGTTTAAAAATTGAAACTGTTGACCGACCTTCAGGCGCAGGACATCAAGAAAGTTATGTTCTGGTTTAACCATTGCTTTCAATGCAAGACTTCTTTCACCAAATGTATAAGCCTGGGAGAACAAGGTTTCAGGAACTTCAATTCCAAAATGCTGATAGGCATTTTTCAATACCACCGCCCAATGAATTCCATTGGTATCTATTGTTCCGCCGTAATCAAATAAAAGTCCCTTAATCATAAAATATGTTTTATATAGCTATCGTAATTTAGAATCGACTCCTTTTTGTCTGGCCAGTCTGATCCAGATAAAACCGATCATGATCCAGACAATTTCCCGGATTCTCATAATTATACCAATAAAGATACCAGCTTCTGCTGGTAAACCAACTGAACGCAAGGCAAGAGCAAGACCGCCCTCACGTACACCCAGCTGCATTGGGAAAAAGAAAATGATGTTAGCGAAAAGGGAAGACGCAGAACTGATAATTAAAGCTTCCATAATACTCATATTCAGCCCAATGGCAATTGCCGTGAAATAGATCTCAGCACAGGTAATCACACGTGCAAGAATTTCATAGAGCAGTGATTTTAAAAATCGTGATTTACGTTCTGCATATAAAATTCTGATCTGATCGTCCACCTCATGCAGCGACTCTGATTTCTCTTCTAAAAATTTAGTGGCTTTGTGTTTAATAAAAGGCACTTTCTGCAGCATTTTGAACGTACTCACAGTAAAACCTTTTTTATAGATGCTTAGAAACCAGAATGTGATTCCCAAGCCGATAAAAAAAGCAATAATACAGCCTGCTAATAAAGTATTATCCAGCGGTACAACTGCAAGAATCAGAAAGATAGAAAGCAGCCAGAAAATGATGTGTGAAAATACGTGCATCATACCATATAGCAGAACTGAAGAGGTCGCTTTATGAATACCCAGTGTTTTTTTGAGTTCCATGATCCGGTATGGCTCACCGCCCAGAGCTACAAAGGGCGTAATATAGTTTATAGCATAACCAGTTACCGTGAGGCGGAGAACGGTCAGAAATGGAAGATTTGAATGTGGAAGGGCAGGTTCCTGGATAATCTGGCGGAAGGCCATCGCATTCAGGATATAAATAAGTAGCCAGCTACCGATAATCGGGAAAAACCAGAAGCCTGTTTTTTCTATATCACTCACAATTTCTGCGAGTCCCAATTTATAGATCATGTACCCCAGGGTAAAGATACCCAGGATCATAAAAATGAGCTTATATAATTTACTGTTCATTAAGCAATGGCTGATAAACGCTGATAAAAATTACCACTAATCTTTTCCTGACGTCTTACCATATAAATTAAGATTGTATTCAGAACAAGCAGGTCAAAAACAAAATATAACCAGGTCTGGTCAATAAACAACCACAGGAAAAGGAAAATAACCCTTGTGTTAAACTGTATAATATTCGTTAGCCTCATTAAAGGTTTATTCTGTGCATTAAAGGCCTGAAGCTCCTGAGCAGGAATTTTCATATCGAATTTAGACTTCATCAATGCAAGTAACCTTTGCAGTTTTGGAGAGCAATTTTCCTGCAAACGGGTATAACCCATGTACCCTCTGGCTACAAAATTCAGAAAGAAATTAGTATTTGCCTTATTCAGATCATATTCTTTTTGCAGATCTGCGGAGTTATCCAGTTCACTGCCGCTTACGCCTTTAATAAAATAAAGATGGATATTCCTGTAATAGTCTGCCATCGCAGATTGAAATATGTGAGATACTCCTGCACCGATTCCCAGCACCCAGACCCAGGCCGGCCATCCAGCATCCATTAATCTCAGGCAAAGTGCAATGTGGATAGATGTAAACCAGAAATCGCCTGCAAAACCATCCAAAATACGACCTAGTCTGCTTTTGTTATTTGTTATTCTTGCCAGCTGACCATCAGCACTGTCCAAAGAGTTTGCAAAAACAAGCAGGAGCATACCGATTACATTCAGCCACAGCTCAGGGAAATAAAATAAAATACCTGCACCGACTCCGAAGAAAATACTGATAATCGTTACCGCATTAGGAGTAATCCCGAGTTTTGCACAAAGTAGTGCTATACGATAGCCTATAGGCCGGTAGAAATAGATATCTATTTTCTCTTCAGTATCATTCGATTTCAAAGTGCTCTCAAAGGAAACGTCAGGTTGCACTGGTGGTATTTGTTGAGCTTTCATTAAAGATGTGCTATAAAATTATCATACAAGCATTGCGCAATGTGTGGTGCTGCGATATCCCTGCACGGTGCAAAGCTAGGCCAGTCATTGAAATCAATGATGTGGAACTTGCCTTCGCGGTCGACAATGGCATCACCGCCATAAATATAGATATTTAAGCCAATAGCCGCAGCATCAGCTGCTTGCATTAATGTATCAAGGTTAAAAGGATAATGTGCAGTAGCTGAGTTTATTTGCTCATAGCTGCTGTATTTATGATGATTATGATCGTAAGGGTAAAAATGGTGGAAGAACTGTGAACCCCTGATTCCATAAAACTTCACGAGATCACCTGGCAGATTCTGGGAAATAACAGCATCAGGAATTCCTCTGAGATTAAATTCCTTCAGGATATACCGGCCTTGCTCTTCCGACTCAACGTAGGTAACGTCTTCTTTGTGAATTGCATGAAAATCACCTCTTTTGATCCAGTAACCTTCACCCGGTAAATCTGTAAATGCATCATCTCCGGGCTCATCTGTCAAGACAATTCTGCTTTTAGGATAAGGGATATTGTTTGCAATTAGTGCATTGGTCATATTGGTGCGGAAACAGTTTTCAATCCCATATCCGGAATTAATAACGATTTTTCCACTTTCTTCCAATGACTTTAGCTTTTCGACCACAACAATTTCTCTGGCCATCGCGAAAATGAAACGCTCTTGTACATCGGTCATTTCCATCAAATCGTTTTCAGTACAGATATTAACCGTGCAACCCATTTTTTCAAGTGCCGTTACTGTAAGGTTAAAGATCGCCTCATCATTACCGATATGGTTTGGAGAGAATTTACTACCACGTTTGACGCCCAGTAAAGTTATTGGTTGTATATGCACTGCTTAGGATTGGATTTCTGTTAAAAACTGTTCGGCTTTGGTAATATCGGAAAGATGGTCTACATCCATGATCTTGCTGAAATTATAAGCTTTAAGCTGTAAACCACTTTCGATCATTAAACGTTGAAAGTTTCTCATCCGGTTTAGATTTTTGTCTATCGCGGTCGATACGGTGCTGATCGCCGATTGGCGAAGGCAGTAAATTCCACCTGAAACTGAAGGTGAAAATGAAACCGGGGCGTCTGTAATCTGGCTGATTAGCGACTTTTCATCGAAATCGACATAAAGGGGGCTTTCATCATCAATAAAGGTTGTTACAGCCAGAGAACCGTCTAATTGCCCGTTTTCACGGAAGTCCTGGATATAACCTGCAAATTCTTCCGGATCGAAAATAGTATCTGTCGTACTCAGGCAAACTTCGTTAACTTCAGGGGAAGCCTGTAAAAGTTCGTGAAAACTATGTAAGGAACTTGGGGTAGTTTTAGTGATGATCTGTAAAGGAACCGGCAAGCTCAGCTGTTGCAAATGCGCAGCAAGTTCTAACGAGGATTCGTTGATAATGACAGCAATTGAGCTGGCGTTATTTGCCAGAAAAATGCGGATCAGGCGGTCAATCATCATCTCACCGTTAATCTTTACCATTGGTTTTAATCCCATATAGCCTTCATTGGAGAGGCGGGAACCTTCTCCTGCGGCGATTATTGCAAATAACATAAGTCTTTCTAAAAATAATTTTTGGCAGTAAACGTTATTTAATGACTAATAAATAGATAAAATAAGCAATTTACAGCACACCAGCGATTTCTGTTTCTCGAAAAAAGCTAAAATATGAGGCAAAGGTAATAAAGGCGGCCCATAAATTTGACTGAAAACATAAAATAGTCAGTCATGTTTCAATGCGGATAAATTTATGGCAATTTAACGACAAATTAACGTGCGTATTTTTTGACCAGATCGTCAATGATGGATGCGGTCTCATCCGGGAATTCCAATTGATGTTGTTGAGGCTCTTTTACCCATTTAAGAATTACAGGAAGCCAGTCGTGATTACTGCCCCAGATTACAGGAATGCCAAACTGTTTAAGTGCATAAGCATTACACTGCTGCTCATATTGAAATTTCATGGGTACCACTAAAAGCTTCTTCCCTAAAAAGAGCGCTTCTGCCGGCCCTTCAAAACCACCACCTGTCAGAAAGCCTGTACAGCTCGCTAAACTCTTGTTAAAAGCGGCGTTCTGTATCGGAAATACGCTGACATTTCCATCTGAGTAAGCACTGGAAATATGTTTAGAGAAGATCTCCCACTTTACGTCAGGTACTTGTTTTAAAACAGGTACCAGCCATTTATCGGCGATCGAAGGCAGATATACGGTGTAATGGCCGAGATCTGATATCTCTAAACGCCGGATTTCCGAGCGTATCACCGGCGTATAAATAAATTGGTCGTAACGTTTAAAATGAAAACCAATATAGTGGCTGGCGGGGGCGTAATACTTCATGACCAGTTGCGCCCAGTCGATGCTTTTGGATTTAGGTACCAGGGGAGACTGAAAAGCGGCCTGATGGCTGAGACCCACACTTTCTATACCCTGTAATTTACAGGCCCAGGCGGAAACCGGTTCGAAATCATTAATAATCAGATTATAGTCTTTCAATGGAAGGCTTTGCATGTCTCGGAAAAACCTGCGCAGGTTCATTGATTTCCAGGTTTCCCAATGATGTACACCACCTTTCCGGCCAAAAACAAAGCTGAAGCCATGAAAGCGGTATTTTACCTCCTGATCCAGCTGCATATCTGCCTGAGTACCGCTTACCAGCAAATCGACCGTCCCGTATTTCTGCAATAGAGGAACGATTTCTCTGGCCCGGCTAATATGACCGTTTCCGGTTGCCTGAATGGCGTACAATATTTTCATCCGCGCCGAATATCTGTAAATTTTATGCTTCTGACAATTAGAAATTGAAAAGAGCCCGAATTTTAGTACCCGGCTGTGGCAACCATTGCGTTCAGCTCATCCTCCATTTTCAGATAACATTCGAGTAAACGGATCTGATTGGCAGCTCTGTTTAAATTGTGACCCGGATAACGTGATCCATAATAAACATCTTCACTTAAATAGTCCGTCAGGAAGCGGATGGCCTGCATATAAATGAGGAATTTTCCGGAATAGATGAAATATTCCTGTTCTTCAGCAGTTAAGACATTACCCATTTCCGACATATAACCCGCATAGATGGCTTTGAAGAACGCTTTGCGGACGTTTATCTGGCTGAGATCTGTCTCTTCTTCGTTAGCAGAAGAAAGGTAGGTACGCATCATATCTCCAACATCACTGATAAAGTATCCGGGCATAACAGTATCAAGATCTATCACGCACATTCCTTTGTTTTGCTGATTGAGCAACACATTATTAATTTTAGTATCATGATGAACTACCCGCACCGGAATCAGATTTTCACTGACGATTTTCTCATAAGTGTCTACAATATCGCGATGATCCTGGATAAAGCTGATCAGGTTTGAAGAACGGGCCTTTCTTTCTGCAGAAGCATTTTCCAGCGCGGTATTAAATTGCTGGTAGCGTAAACTAAGATTGTGAAAATCGGGGAGTGTGATTTTTAACTGGCTGACGTCAAAATCCTGCAGCACGCGGGAAAATTTACCAAATTGGGCAGCACCTTCAAAAGCCTCTTCCGGTTGAGTAAGCACATTTAAACTATGGGAGTTTTCTACGAAGGGGAAAAGCCTGAAATAGCCTTCTTCGGTATGGACCAAGGATTCACCAATTAGCGTAGGTAATGGAGAAATGAACAGATATTCGGGATTGTTCTTCTCCAGATATAGCCGAAGTTTATTCAGGTTCTCATCTATATCCTCCGGGGTTTTAAAAACAGATGCATTAACCTGCTGCAGAATATAGTTTCCGGCTACCGTTTTTATTTTCCAGGTTTTATTGATTAATCCATCACCAAATAATTGAATTTGCGAATTTGAAAGATGATTTCCGTATTGGGCTAATATTTGGTTATGCATATAGATTTAGGAATGATTGTTCATAAAGACATCAAACCAAACTTAAACAATTTCGTTAGGAGATTTTTGTGCAAACGGTTGTGTAATTATTTATTTTTACCTGTTACCAACTCAGATTCTACAACTACTTTATACCAGGCCTGTTCTGTGCTGTTATCTGGTTTAGGGCTGTTAATCAGATCGAGAAGAATATCTGCAGCCTTTTGACCTTGTTTAAATGGAAATTGTTCTACCGAGGCAATCGGTGTGTTTTCCATGTATTCTATAATAGGCAGGTTAGCATAACTTACAAATTCAATGTCCTTATTGATCTTCAGGTTCTGTGAGCGTGCATAACGCATGGCGAAGAGTGCGACATAGTCGTTAAAGGTAACAACAGCAGTAGGTTTACGTTTATGGTGAATAAATGTATTCATTGCCTGAATGGTATCTTCTTCTGTCAGGGCTGTATGAATCATTAATGAAGGATCATATTTAAGGCGGTGCGAAGTCATCGCTTTGATATATCCGTTTTTACGTTCTGCACTGGAGGTCATATTGGTCGGACCATTGATCATCCCAATAGTCCTGTGCCCTTTTTTCAGCAGGAAGCTCACTGCCTCGTAAGTGCCGGTTTCCAGGTTAGACGCTACGGAGTGAATGTTTTTTATGGCAGGGATACGATCAAAAAACACAATCGGAATCTGCAATCTGTTCAGTGCTTCAAAATGATCAAAATTTATGGTTGTTTTTGCTACTGAAATCAATAAACCGTCAACCCTTTGTGTTTTCATTTTCTCCAGTAATACTTTTTCCAGATCGGCATCGTCATGAGATTGGGCCAGCAGCACAGTATAATTACGTTTATAGGCAATTTCTTCAATCCCGCTGATTGCAGCAGAAAAAAAAGATTCAGAAAGTTCAGGCAAAATAACGCCAATAGTATGCGATTTTCCTTGAAGAAACTGGATTGCACGTTGATTTGGTTCGTAATTTAATTCTTTAGCTATTTTCCTGACCCGCATTTTTGTAGTTAGGCCAATACTGGGATGGTCATTTAGAGCGCGGGAAACTGTACTTACTGAAATGTCCAGTAATTTAGCAATTTCTTTAATGGTTGTTGGTTTAACCGACATGTATGCAAGTTGCGATTATCTTTTAATATTAAATAATTATTAACAAAAAAGGAGGCTTACCGGTTGGTAAGCCTCCTTTTTTTCTATCAGTGCAAATTTACCGGAGCAGGCTGAAGTCTATTTCCGGGGGATGGACTGCATTGAGTGGGAGAGTGAAAATTTCATTCAAAGGTACTCCCGGACTAAAAAATCCTCCGTTTTGAAGAAAAAATCCATTCTTGCTTAAACCACCGGCATAATCGATCCGATATGCTCTTTTGGCAATGTCATCTCCGCTGAATTTGGCTTTGGATAATGAAATCCAATGACCAGATTTGTCTCTGATCCATTGATTGCTGTAAACCGCTTTTCTCGTCTGGTCACCCATTTCCGGGTCGAAATTTTCTAAAAAGGAGTGGAGCCTGGTAAGATATGTTTGTGTCTGCGGTCTGCGGAAACTGGCAATGAGCATCCACTCTGCGTCAGCTGGTTTAAAATAGGAAGTGTAAACTGTAGAATTTGTCGCTTTATCGGGGACCGCGCTGGTCAGAAATGCATATTTCTTTCCTGCCTTCCATGGATAGACCAGAAAACTCTGACCACCAGATCCTTCATCTCCAAATTCACCTGCCTGCACATTTTTGCCTTTTCTAAGCATCAGTATCTTTTGATCGTCGGGAATTGCAGAAGGGTCATCGGTATGGAAGGGGCTCCAAATGGAGAACAGCACCCGTCTCTCGGCTTTAGAATTAACCTGTATCCCAAAATAACCTTCTCCAAAACCATTGGCCATAAAATATGAGCCAACCGGGTCTTTCCCTTCAGATACCGTAATCTCATTATAGAACCAGGAAATATCTTGTTTGACTAACGTTTCCGGTACGTCGTAATTTAAATGTACAGAAGGCCCGCGTCTTCCCCAGTAAAATCTGTTGTCCTGATTATCTTTTACATAATTTGTTTGTACCTCAGCGGGCAGATCGTTCAGATGAACCGCTC
>Ga0247805_1001556_pt1 | contig 10966 bp, 8 predicted proteins | sample UWRJL044104R1_FD_180930 | JGI IMG/M metagenome (GOLD analysis project Ga0247805, IMG submission 180930) | Plant litter microbial communities from Arlington Agricultural Research Station in Wisconsin, United States - UWRJ-L044-104R-1 | ecosystem: Environmental > Terrestrial > Plant litter >...
GAATATGGTCTTTCGAGAATTTATTTAAGGCAATAGTAATGTGTCCATCGCAATCGCAATTTAATAAGTGTGCGAGTAAGATAGCTGTCGCATCAGCATCACCACCAGCCCGGTGACGGTTATTGAGATTTATTTTTAAATCGTTGCAAAGTTTCCCAAGACTATAGGAACGATGACCAGGGATAATTTTACGACTCATTCGAACCGTACAAAGCTTTTTACATTGCAGATCAAAACCCGCCACAGCTAATTGATGCCGAATGAAGGAGTAGTCAAAGTTCACATTGTGTGCAACAAAGATTTTATCATTTAAAAGCTCATAAACCTTCTCCGCAACATCACTAAATAATGGCGCAGATTCAACCATCACATTACTTATACCCGTTAGCGCCTCAATGTGGGAAGGTATATCCTGCATTGGATTTATTAAGGTTTCATAACGATCTAAAACTGCCGACCCATCATGAATAATTATCGCAATCTCAGTAATCCCATTTCCTGAAGCAAATCCCCCTGTCGTCTCAATATCTACTACTGCGTATAACATCTTCCAAATTTTATGATGTGTAAATATGCTAATAAAATTAGTATTAATATAAAATATTGAAAAAAATGGCAATTGGCATGTTTATAGCTTAAGTGTGTCCAATACATGATACAAGTAATTAATAGAAGTTGAGAAGGATACTAGCTGTGGATGACGACAATGATATTGTCGACATTATCAAGATTATTCTAGAGGATGAGGGTTATGAAGTTTCGACACTAACGAATGGTCGTGAAGTTATGCAAACTATTTCCCTTCAAAGGCCAGACCTCATTTTACTTGACGTTATGCTTGGCGGTATCGATGGAAGAGACATCTGTAGAGCTATAAAAGGCGACGTTTTACTTCAAGACATTCCTATCGTCATGATTTCTGCCAGTCACAATCTCCATAACCTGTTAAACGAAGAGGGTTCTCCAAATGATTTCATAGCTAAGCCGTTTGATATAGATCACTTAATTAAGAAAGTCAACGCTCAATTCGCTGCCTAATCATTTATGTACTAATTATTATATTTTATATTAGAATCTGTCTAGATTACAGTGCTATTTTAACTAATGGTTTCAATCTTTATTGGATTGCTTAGCATCTTATGAATTGGACATTTATCAGCAATTTCAAGAAGTCTATTGTGCTGATCGCCGCTTAGGTTACCTTCAAAGGTGATTTTTCTATTAATTTTTGTTAGAGCTGACATCTCTTCTTCACTACAAATTTCCAATTCAATTTTTATGCTATCTAATGGCATCTCTTTTCGATCAGCATACATACGGATAGTTATTGCTGTGCAACTTCCCAGGCTTGCAAGGAGTAATGCTCCAGGAGTCATCCCTTCATCTGAGCCGCCAAGGCTTTCCGGTTCATCAGAATAGATGAAGTGACCACCCGAATATATTTTTGTTTTGTAATGAGACTTATCTAACTCTGTAATAGCGGTAATAGTGGGTGCTGACATAAATAAATTGATTTAACAATATGTTATTCTGGACTTGATGTTAGTGAAACATTTAAGTAGCAGATTTGTTATTATCTCACTAACCAAATTTGATATGTTAAGCGATTATTTAAACTTCCAATTCGACATACAGGGAAGGCCCGTTAAAGGTTTTTGTATGCGTATTCAAGATGACTTTCATGAAACTTATGCTGTAATAGTAGATGGGTATCACTCATTCTGTGTTTGGATTGATAGTTCTGCTACATGGAGAACATCGAAAAATGCTGCTGTGGAGCCTACAATTCTGCAACGCATAATTTCTGAACTCTCTATAAGTAAGCAAAGCGGATTAGCCTGATTATCCAAAGAATAGGTAACACAAGCCAATTGCAGTACAGACCCCAACAAGGTCTGCTAAAAGCATTGCGCCAATTGCATATCTGGTATTTTTAATGTTGACTGCACCAAAATAGACTGCTACGACGTAGAATGTGGTATCTGAAGAACCCTGAAGAATACTTGACAATCTACCAGGAAAAGAGTCCGCCCCAAAAGTAGTTATCGTATCTACCATCATTCCTCTTGCTCCACCACCGCTAAGAGGTCTGATTAAAGCAGTTGGAATTCCATCGATAAATCTCGAGTCTACACCCAAAGCTGTACACACATACTTCATCCCGTTTATAATAATCTCAAATGTTCCACTCGTGCGTAATAAACTTATCGCGATCAGCATGCCAACGAGGTAAGGTATGATTCTGATGGCAGTATCGAAGCCACCTTTAGCGCCTTCAATGAAAGCATCAAACACATCTATCTTTTTATAAACTCCGCCCAGTACAATCAGCAGGAAAATCAACAGCAACAAACCATTACTTAATATTCCTGAGAAAGTTTGTAGTTCGGCTGTTTTTAGGCTGACAAGGTACAAGACCAGCAAGGCAATAACAATCGATAAACTCAAGACCCATACAAGGATTGCAGGTTGCAGTAGATTGATCTTTTGTTTAAAAGAGACAATGATCATAGCGGCCATCGTAGCCATGAATGTTGCAATCATACAAGGGATAAAAATATCTGTCGGATTAACTGCGTTTAATGATGCACGGATAGCGATGATACTTACTGGAATTAGTGTAAGGCCAGATGCATGAAGACATAAAAACATAATCTGCGCATTCGAAGCAGTGTCTTTATTTGGATTTAGTTCCTGCAGACTTTCCATAGCTTTTAGTCCAAAAGGAGTAGCGGCATTGTCCAGACCTAACAAATTAGCAGAGAAGTTCATCACCATATGCCCGGTTGCCGGGTGTCCACTTGGGATATCTGGAAAAAGCTTAGAGAAAAACGGACCGATGACTCTGGATAAAAGTCTGATACCGCCGGCACGCTCAGCAATGCTCATAAAACCCATGAACAATGCCATGATGCCGATAAGCTTCAGACAAATATTTACCGCAGTCCAGCACGTTTCAATAACACCATCGATCTTTAACGGGTTTGCAACATCATCTGCTTTTCCGATTATCATCCAGTTGAAGATCTCAGTTTGCCCAAAAAAGAAGCATTTTATTGAGCCTACCACAATTGCAACTATGATAAAGGCAGACCAGATTCTACTTAATGCCATTTGAAATTCTTTATGGGTTGAAATTAAGTTATTAGGCTAAGATTCCGTCAGAGAATGATACAATTAATTTATCAGTTTCAAATAAATCAAAGTTTGCCACTGAATTTATTGTTAAAAACTTATTGATTTTTAGATACGCACCTTCGTAGCATTTATAAGAATTACTGTAACGAAGATCACCAATATCGATGATGTAATATTTCCTAACTAACTTTTGATCATCTGGAATATAAATATCTTCATAATTAAGGCCTATGCTGGTTATCAAGCCATTGACAGATGCCTTATGAATTATTATGTGAAATAGCTGTTTGTCATTTTTAGGAATCTCCAGGTACGTTTCCATTTTTTTCTGCTGAAAAGATCCAGATGCGATTGAAGACAAACCTTGAAGAATTGAAAGGAAAAAATACTTTCTAACCTCTTGTTTTTCGTAATCATCTTTATATCCACCTGCTTCTAAAAGTATAGTGGAAGTTCCTGCAAGCTGAAAGTTATCTCCAAATGCACGTGGTTCAAAGTCATCCGGAAATAGACCAATGCGACCAGGTAAAAAGGTTTTTAACGTATCATAAATTTCCCCAATCACTTGTATAGCCTTTTTGCGTGTCTCATCAAATGATAAACTGCTATCAAAAGAAGGAGCAAGGTAGGAGAGCGTTGCAGATTTTTTAGAGCCCTGAACACTCCATAGTGTATCCTGATCATGCAAATTGAAGCCGAAGTCTGGATTAATCTCATCTCTCAGAGATCTTAACAACTTTGCTTCTTCGGTGACTGTATCTACAAAATCCCTGTTAATATCTATCTGCATCGAGTTTCTCCTAATAAATAGCTCGGCACCATCCGGATTTACCATTGGAAGTAGGTAAAGCGTACATGTTTCTGCGAGTACTGCTGTTGTCGCTCGATAAACTTCATTTTGTAGAAAGTTCATCAAGTCAAAGAGTGCCATGGTACCGGTTGCTTCGTTTCCGTGCATCTGACTCCAAAGAAAGATCTTTGTTTTTCCTTTGCCCCAGGTAACCAGATTTATAGATCTTCCTTCCTCAGAATGCCCTTTAAGTTCAACATTAAATTCCGATGGAAGCTTTTTTAGCAATAGCTCTATTAATTGGTGTTTAACCAAGCGATCGCTTATAGCGGGTTCAATAAACCCGCTGTAATTATCAAATATCGACTGGAAATTCATCTATGGCTTTTCGTCTGTTAAGTCAAAGCCCCATGTTCTTCCTTTGTCAATTGCTGGAATTCCGCCGACCATCCAAACCGGAGCTTTAGCCCCTTTCAAATAATAGTCAAAGAATTGTTGCTCCCTAATCTGAATATCTTTCCTATTTTGACGCAACACTAGATTGTGAGCTTCGTTATTGTAATTTAAAAGCCAAACTGGTTTACCCAATCTTTTTAGTCCAGTGAACATCTCGATTCCCTGATACCATGGAACTGCTCCATCAGCATCGTTAGACATAATTACAACAGGAGTGGAAACTTTCGGCAAAGAGAACAGCGGCGAGTTCTCTATATAAAGCTCTGGCTTTTCCCATAAAGTTGCCCCAATTCTACTTTGAGTTTTCTCATATTGAAATTGTCTGTTCATTCCAGTTTCCCAACGGATTCCACCATATGCTGAAGTCATATTCACTACAGGTGCTCCGGCCCAAGCTGCCGCATACATATTTGTCCTTGTGATCAGGTGCGCAACCTGGTATCCTCCCCAACTTTGTCCTTGAATCCCTATTTTGCTGCCATCAACCCAAGCATTAGTTTTTAACGACTCAACACCAGAATTGATAAATTCTTCTGCTGATCTTCCAGGATAGCCATTTTCATAGCTAATGTCCGGTGCAAATACCAAATAGCCATTACTTACAAAATATGGAATATTTAATCTCGATGGAGTTGGTGCTGGTGGTTGATAGGAGTAGAGACCATCTGATAATTTCTCATAAAAATAAACAATCATCGGATACTTCTTATTTGGATCAAAGTCTTCTGGTTTATAAAGAATGCCTTCCGACTTATATCCTTTTGGCGTAGTCCATTTAACCAGTTCAGCTGTGCCCCAATTGTAGTTTTTTTGTTGAAGATTTGTGTTGCTTAATTTCGATTCTGCCTTCAGATCCTTAGAAATAAATACATTCGGGGAGTTCACGTAGTTTCCTTTATCATAAACATAGTTTTCAGCATTTTTAGCTTTGACCAGTTTGGAGTATTTAAAAGGCTGCATAGTTATCAATTCTGGATTTTTAGCATCTCCGATAGTCTTTTTAAAATATCCAGTTTCCTTAGTCGCATTATTAAACGCGTTTAACCAAACAGTTTCTTTCTTGTTGAAGAAGCGACTTTCCGGATCAACTTGTTCGTACCTGAAGGTGATCTTATTGCTACGACCATATCCGTTAGTGATATTCTTTGCAGGATATTTGTTCTCAGGAGAGAATTCCCAAATGTCATATTTATCGTAAACCAGAACTGCTTTGTCATCTTCCGTCCAACCAGCGATACCATATGGTGAAGGGTTATCGGGTACATCGTTGTCCTCATCAACATACTTAATGTTTGTGTTATTGGTCAGTTGTGTTTTTACACCCGTTTCAATACTATAAGTAAACCATTCCCCTTTAACTTTTTCAAAATACAGCACATATTTTCCCTTTGGAGAGGGCATAGCATTACCCGCCAACGATTCTAATATTTTCTTCTTTACTCCAGTTTTTGTGTCAATCAGATAGTAATCTTTCAACGTTTCTGCCGTCCATTGCGCCGGAATCCGATTTCCATAATCTGTAGAAGCCAATACCATAGCAGCATTTCCTTCATCAATCAGCATTGCATCTGGAAGTTTTTGATCTGTTAATGGAACAACTTTTACATCAGCACTAAAAATTTCAAATGCTGTCAAATAAGTCTTTTTAGCTTCACGATCTGCGTTTTTAAGTTGCATAGGCTGAAGATAATCGTCTTTATATCCCCAAACATCCAGCTTTGCATTCTCAAAGTCTACAAGCGTGGTATCCTTTGGTTTCTTAATAGGCGCAATTCCAAAGAAGAGTCGCTTACCATCTTTGCTGAAGTTCAATTTTCCATCACTGCTTACAGCCCATTTTTGAGGCATACCAGGAATTGCATTGTCGACTAATATTTGTGCAGTATCAAGGGTTTTAGAATTATAATAAATGTTAAAATCCTTTATCTCGGTCTTCTCCGGACTTTTCTCTCCAAGAAAAACGAAAGAGTCACCATCATCTGTAAACGTCAGACTTTTAAAATTACCTGGACCTCTGGTTAGTGTTTTCGTGATACCTTTTTCGGTATTCAAAAGAAATACCCCTACCAATGCTGTTTTGTCTTTCTTAGCCGCTGTTGTTGCGTAAGCCAATTGCTTTCCATCTTTACTAAATGCGTATTCATTGACATACTTAAACTTCAATTCCACACCAGTAACAAGATTTTTAACAACCAATTCTGTTCCTTCAGTCTTAGACTTTGCCGGATCCTCGTCAGCGAAGAACTTGTCATCGTCTTTTTTCGGACTGACTGTACTTGGCGACACTGCTTTAGTAGTATCAGCGACGGGCTTCTCCATCTGGTAAGCTAACATGGAAGACCCTTCTTCAGAGAATTTAAGTGATTTAACCCGGGCAATCTTAGTAATTGACAAGGTTGTCAAGTTGATGATACCCAAAGAATCCTTAGGCATATCATCTGGTTTTCTCTTCTTGATCTTTGCTAAACGCGTCTCTGCGAACAGAGGTTTAATACTAAATGCGGCATATTTTGAATCCGCACTAAATTGCACATTCTCTCCTCTAGGTATAGTGACTTTAGAGCCTGTAACTGTATTGTTAAGATATAATGTATTATTGCCTTCCTGTTGAGCGATTACAAAGGATACCCATTGTCCGTTATTAGACAACTGCTTAGCAGAAATAGATTCCCAGGAATCATAAACGGTATGGTTTATTGGTTTTTTCTGACTGTAAGCCGAGCCTGTCAGTAGCAACAGGGCAAATAGAAATCTATTCTTCATAAATATGTTGGTTCTGGTTGTTTGCCGGTTATATTTCTTAAAAATTGGAAAAAAAACGTTGAGTTTTCATATGTACGCCAAATTTTACATTGCAAGCAAAGCTTTGGACATAAAAAAAAGCACCCCTAGGGATGCTTTTAAAAGTTATTAATTAGTACTGATTGTCTTTTAATTTAGACTAGTTGTCTTTCTTTGTTTTTAATTGATTCTGCTGACGCATGTAATCATCAAGTCTCGTTTGAAACTTCGATTTTTTCTTAAGCTCTGCTGGTTTAGCTTTATTGTCTTGCAACGTTTTGTGAATCTTATCATCATCAACCATTGATTTGATTAAGAATTGTTGCGCAAACGTTAACATATTCGCCAGGAAATAATAATAGTTCAAACCTGATGGATAGCTATTAAGGACTCCTAGGAATACGATTGGCATAATGTAACCAATGTATTTCATCTGACCAGTTGCACCAGATATCTGGTTGTTGAAGTAGGTATAGATCAGTGTCGAGATCGTCATTAGAATACACATTAAACTTAAATGGTTTCCAATGAAAGGAATAGTTACACCGAATTTAATGAAGTCATCATAGGTCGACAAATCCTTCATCCAAAGAAAACTTTCACCTCTTAACTCAAACAAGTTCGGAAAGAAGAAAAAGAATGCCATTACGAAAGGTAGTTGCAGCAACATGGGCAAACATCCACCAATTGGATTCACACCAACTTGCTTATATAGTTTGAGATATTCCTGTTGTAATAGGGTAGGGTTATCGTCGCCCACTTTTGCTTTAATTACATCCATTTCAGGCTTCAAGATTCTCATCTTAGCCATTGATAGGTAGGATTTATAAGTTAGAGGAGACATCACCAATTTAAGTGCAACAGTCAATAACAGGATGATTAATCCATAACTCCAGCCGAAGCTTTCTAACCAGTTAAACACAGGTAACACAACAAATCTGTTGATGTACTTTAAGGGCCAATACCCCATATCAACCTGCTTTTCAATTTCATGACCCTGAGCTTTTAAAGTCGAGAACTTGTTTGTTCCAAAATAAAACTTCATTGGGTAAGTTTGTGCAGCAAGTTGATTAAATTGTAACTGCATATTAGCAGCATACCATTTAATTTCACCAGGCTTTGTACTTACTTTGACTTCCAGATCACCTTGTTCGAACGGTGTTGCTGGAATAAGTACCGCAGAGAAGAAATGTTGTTTGAAGGAGAACCATTCAATTTTGCCTTTCTTAAGTTCTTCTTTCTCATCTTTTGCAACATTCAGATGATCTGGATTCTCATCGATGTACTTATAATATGGTGCAGAGTAACGTTGTTCGTTGGAAACAGATTTCTCTTGTTCTAATAAAGTAGTTTCCCAGTTTAAACTGATTGAATTTCCTTGAACAACCTGATTCATTCCATTAAGATTGATGTTCATTGCAACATTGCTGCTGTTTGGCTTCAGATCATAATTGAATTCAATGAATTTATCTCCCAGGTAACTTGCTTTCATACTTAAAGCATTACCAGTTTTAGTTGCAACAAAAAACAAGTCATTTGTGCTTACAATTTTACCGCCGATATTCAGGTTAAGTCCGAATTTAGTCTGATTTGCATCAAGCAAGATAACAGGCTTTCCATCATAGGTTTCTTGACCTTTAACTTGAACCGATACAATTTTACCGCCCTTATTGCTAAAGCTGATCTTAAGACTTTCGTTCTCAAGAACTGAAACAGCTTCTGTGCCGGTTAAACTATTTCCAAAGGGACCTTTGAGTGTTGCTGAATCTATTGTTGGTGTTGTAATTGGCGCAACGGGCGCAGTTGTTGCAGCTGTACTTGTTGATTTAACTGAATCTGCCGCTATTCTTTCTTTTTCTTTCTTTATTTCAACTTCCGAAGGTTTAAAAAAGTAGAACGAACCTGCCAGAACGATCATGATCAGGAACAGTCCTGTAAAAGTATTTCTATCCATTATTGTTAATTAAACGCGTATTATTTGATTTTCTTTTTCGCAAACTCACCTGCAGCGGCGACAAATTTAACAAAAAGTGGGTGAGGATTAGCAACAGTTGATTTTAATTCAGGGTGAAATTGTCCACCTACAAAAAACGGATGGTTTTTAAGCTCTACAATCTCTACAAGTTTGCTTTCTGGATTAACTCCGGAAGCTATCATTCCTGCATCTTCATAACGTTCTAAATAGCTACTATTGAATTCATAACGATGTCTGTGTCTTTCAGTGATATGAGGTTTACCATAAGCTGCAAAAGCTTTAGTTCCCTTTTTAAGATCGCAGGCATATGCGCCTAATCTCATTGTACCACCCTTACTAGTTACATTTTTTTGCTCTTCCATCATATTGATGACAGGGTTTTCCGTGTTTTCATCGATCTCAGTCGTGTTTGCAGCGTTTAAGCCTAAAACATTACGGCCAAACTCAATAACAGCGCATTGCATCCCCAAGCAAATACCAAAGAAAGGTACATTGTTCTCACGAACGTATTTAATGGCATCAATTTTACCCTCGATACCTCTGCTTCCAAAACCAGGGGCAACTAATAGACCGTCAAGATGACCTAATTTCTCTCGAACATTGTCCGGATAAACACCTTCAGAATGGATATATTCCACTCTTACTTTACATTCATTTCTAGCACCAGCGTGTACAAATGATTCTGTGATTGACTTGTAAGCATCAGGCAGTTCAACATATTTTCCAACTACACCAATAACAACTTCAGAGATTGGATTTTTTAATCGGCCCAAAAAGTCTTTCCAGCTTTCCATATCCGGTTCATTTTTCTGGGCAAGCTTTAATTTGCTCAAAACGGTTTTATCTAATTGTTCCTTCATCATTAACAAAGGCACATCATAGATTGTAGAAGCATCTATCGACTCAATAACCGCGTTTACATTTACGTTACAGAATAGCGCTATTTTTTTACGAATATCCTGATTGATATGGTGTTCAGTACGGCAAACTAAAATGTCTGGTTGAATACCATATTCTAATAATGCTTTTACTGAATGTTGTGTTGGTTTAGTTTTAAGCTCTCCTGCCGCTGCAAGGAAAGGGATTAATGTTAAATGTATAACAATCGCGTTGTTTGCACCTTCTTCCCATTTAAACTGACGAACAGCTTCAATAAAAGGGAGTGATTCAATGTCACCGACTGTTCCACCAAGCTCGGTAATTACAATATCGTATTTTCCGGTCTCACCAAGGATGCGCATGTTCCTTTTAATCTCATCGGTAATATGAGGAACCACCTGAACTGTTTTACCAAGATACTCGCCTAAACGTTCTTTATTAATCACGTTCTGATAAATTCTTCCTGTCGTGATGTTATTTGCCTGAGAGGTAGGAACGTTTAAGAATCTTTCATAGTGACCAAGATCCAAATCTGTTTCAGCACCATCCTCTGTAACATAACATTCCCCATGCTCGTAAGGATTTAATGTTCCCGGATCAATGTTAATATAGGGATCAAACTTTTGAATGGTTACACTGTAACCTCTTGCCTGTAGAAGTTTAGCTAATGAAGCGGAGATGATGCCCTTACCTAAAGAGGAAGTAACACCGCCCGTAACAAAAATATACTTAGTCATGTTGTGAATTTGTGATATAAAGCATGTGTTGAAACACAGACTTTAATGTTTTTGTACGGGATACAAAGCTAGTAAATAAAAGGAGATTTATTGAATTAATAACGATATTGCAGACAACGTGTAAGGGCTTCAAACTGATAATGTTATCGGATATTGAAAAAGTAAGCAGTCGATATGAGCTTTGTATAAGACCAACATGCGTCCAATATG
>Ga0247805_1001557_pt1 | contig 10965 bp, 10 predicted proteins | sample UWRJL044104R1_FD_180930 | JGI IMG/M metagenome (GOLD analysis project Ga0247805, IMG submission 180930) | Plant litter microbial communities from Arlington Agricultural Research Station in Wisconsin, United States - UWRJ-L044-104R-1 | ecosystem: Environmental > Terrestrial > Plant litter >...
TTATCTTATCTACACTTTTAGTAAAAGTTGTTTTTATATTTTTTAATAATTTTTCAATCATTTTATTTGTTCAATTAATTCCAGTCGTTTTACAATACTATTCTTTTCCAAAATTGTCCCTGGTGATAAAACTGCATTTGCACCAATTTTAGAATTGTCACCAACCAATGAACCAAATTTTTCAGTTTTAGTGTCTATAATTTGATTGTTATATTTGATAAAAATACGCTTGTCTTGCCTCTCGTTAAAATGATTGGCACAAATTGAACCTGCTTCAAAGTTTATATTCTGACCAATAATACTATTTCCAATGTAATTGAAATGTGCTATTGCTGAATTGTCAAATAGTATAGATTGTTTTATTTCTGAGCCTGGTCCAACTTTAACAGAATTACTCATAAAAATGGGACCTCTTAAATATGCATTAGCACCTACAAAACAATTTTCAGATATTATAATAGTTCCTTTAAAAATCACACCTTGCTCAATAGTTGCCGTCTTATGTATTGCAATATTATTTTTAATAATATAATCAGAGTCTAATGCTTTCAAGTGTTCCAGCAATATGTCTTCTAAATTGTTGATAATTTCCCAAGGTTGCAAACTATCAATCTTTGGGAATTTTGTTTTTATATTTTCTATATAATTTTCAATCTTTATCATATTTTCTAAATTGTCAGTGTCATTAAAATGTAAATTGACTTTTTGAATTACATTCCGGGCCAATATAAAAAATTAAATTTATGACCATCAGGATCGGCGAAACCAAAGGTATAACCAATTTCAAATTTTTCTGGTTCACAAAAAATAGTTCCGCCCAGTTGTTTTACTTTTTCATACCATTTATCGACTTCCTCGACACTGTTAGCCGATAAAGAAAAGATGATTTCGTTTTCTGTTTTGGCATCAGTAATTTTACCTTTTATAGCATTTTCAAACCTTTTAGGCAAGAAAAAGTTAATCACAAAATTATTTTCTGCAACACTAAAACTTACCAGTTCAGCGGTTTCATGTCCATTTTTTTTGAAACCCAATCCAGTGTAAAATTCAATTGTTTTTTGCAAATCATGCGAAACCAGATTCGCCCATATCATTTTAGTTTCCATATACTTTAGCTTTTTAGATAATAATTAAAGTTAATGAATTTAATCGAATAGGATTATATGGTGTTGCTTTTAGTATTCTAACATTACGAATGTATCACGAAATGATTTATGCTAATGTTAGTTTTATTGTTTAGTAATTCCTGCAATCTTGTCTTCCCGACGTAGGGGGTAAATCCGAAAGTGATTCTACAAAGTATTTCTATTTTGTTCTTCTTTGTGGGCATATGATATAATTCTGCACTATCGGGTTATTTTATTTCGAAAGTTTCAATAATTTTTTGTGCTTCTGAAATATTTTGAAAATATGTTTCCGAATTACATCCGTAAAGAAGTATGTATAAATCACTTTCTTTAATGAAAAAGTATTCTAAAAAAGTAGTTAATTTCCCTTCACTGAAACTTTTGTAAATGTATTCTTTAGCTGTTAAATTGTATTTTTTTACTGTTTTATTTGATAAAATTTCTACTGCAAATTTTAATCGTTTCTCTATGATTTTCTCAACAGCTTTTATTTTAACATTTGATTGCCTAAGATCATTGATGTGTAAACTTATTACTTCACTATTAGTTGAAGAATTTTGCTTTATTAAAGAAAACGAATTTTTTGTAGAATCTGGATTTTCTAAAACCCAATTTAAAGGAAACATAATTGAATACTTTTCTTCATTAATAAATAATTTTTTAAAATTATCCTTTGAATTCTGTTGACAAAATCCAGTTGTAAAATAGAGAAGTAATACTATTTTTGAAAAAAATGAAATCATTTTAAGTTTATATCTTTTAGGGCTATAAGTAATTGCTTGGGAAGGAATTATTTGGTGTTCTATGTGAGGTTATTACTCATCTTTGCGGGCACAGATTATAAATTCGCGCTATCGGGTAAGTACTAATTTGAGAATTATTTTTTAAGTTGTTAATCAACGTTATATATTCATACTCATTCTCTGATGTATAATTCCCGTTTTAGTTGAAGGGTATTTATTTCCGAAACTTTTAAATCCAACTTTTGAATAAAATTCTAAAGCTTTTTCTCTCGCACTCAGTTCAATTTTTTCAACTCCTAACGTTTTGCATTTTAGAATTAATTCATTCAATATCTTTCTTCCGATTCCACTTCTTTGATTCTCTTTTTTTATAGCCATCTGAGATATTATTCCAGTAGATTGTTCAATATGAATTCTTCCTGTTCCGACAACTTGTTGTTTATCATCAAAGTAAATAACATGAATTCCATTTGTCTCAAATTTGTCATTAATTAATTCCTCCACATTGTCCATTCCTTCAAAAAAGCAAGCGATTCTTATTTGCTTAGCCTGAGTGTATAGTTCATCAGTAGTATTTATATATTTCAGTTTAGTATTCATTTGGATTTAATTCTGAATAAGTTCTTCATTACTCGTTTAATATTGGACTAATGTTTATGAATAGTGAACTTTTGATTAAGTACTAAACTACACATTATTTTTTACAGTTTTATATGCTTTTTTTCCATTCTTCTTTAAGAATACTGTAAACGTAAGTTCCTTCACTTTCCCCATAAGATTGAATGTTATAATTTCTTAAAAGACCTTCTTTAATGGCTCCAATTTTTTCAATTGCTTTTTGGGATTTGATGTTATTTATATCTATTTTAAACTCTACCCTTCTTAGTTTTAAATTATCAAAACAATAATCAAGAAGAAGTTCTTTGCAAATAGTATTAATACCTGTTCCTTGAAATTTTTTACCAATCCATGTCCATCCTATTTCTAATCTTTTATTCTGAAAACTAATATTTCCAAACATTGTTAATCCAATTGGATTATTATTTTCCTTACTTATAATTATTAGAGGATATAGTTCCTTTTCTTTTTTTGAATTTAGACAGAAATTAAAATAATCCGTTAAATCGTTTCTGTTTTTTACTCTTGCTCCAAATTCGCCTAATTCGTTATTATAGCTTATAGCTTCTATTTTATCAATATCATTTATGGATAAAGGACGCAATAAAATTGAATTATTTTCAAGAATTAATTCGGTTGAGAAAAAATTTTCTAAATTCATTTTTGTAATTGTATATAACTGTTCTGTATAAAAAACTTAGAGTTTGTTGTAATGTCTTTAGTTTTGATACTAAGTCAAATTAATATTTTTTGTTTAGATTTTAATTAAAAGATTCCCAATTTTATATTTGGTGACATAGCTAAAAAGGGGAAATCATATGCTTAACCAATATCCGCCTTATGGTTTTTATATGGTGTTATGAATTGTTTTTTTATCATACTCTATTTTGTGGACTTTATCTCTTTTATTTAAATAATTTAAAATGATCAGACATAAAGAGAATAAGAAAGTAACTCCTAATTTCGTATAGGAAAATAAGTAATAACCTGTACATAGTTGAAGAAAATAAGTCAGAATTGGAATCGAAGTTATTATTATAGATGTATATAAAGGATTTAACGTTTTCAAGGCTTTTTGTAGTAAAAACAGTGGTAAAGCCATTGAAAAAAGAGCTAGAGCAAGAAATTCAGCGAGCACGATAGGTTTAATTATCAGTCGGGTTGGGTTCGGAATGATAAGTAGTAGTGAAATTACCAATAAACCATAAAACCTTAGAGAAACCACTAAAGAAGCTGATAGGTTTTTAGTAGCTAGCTCCTTAGAAATTTTCATAATGAAAGCTGCAGCTATACCTCCAATTATCATTACTATGCTGCCATATTTCAATATTTCAAAAGAATTAGTTTTACTCATTTCTTGGGACACAAGTGACAACATTAAAAGGAACATCGTTAATAAAAGAAGAGCAGTAGTAAAATTTCTTTTATTACTAGCTGTTGATTTTCTCAATTCAAGAATAAATAGGCTAATTGGAATAGCTCCAAGAAACAAACATGAAAATACAGATGGGCTTAAAACTTTCAAACTAAAAAAAATAACAAACCAAATTATAGCATTCAGCAAGTTTAGCCATAAAATAGAATTCATGTTTTTCTTAATAAGAACAGTATTTTTAGTCAATTCCCCAAAATTAAGAATTGAAAAAAAAATAATTGTAAATATTGAAGTGTAGAATAGTGAAACAATAGGCTCTATTGACCTTGTTGTATGATTTATAAAAACATTAGAAATAGCACTGGTTATTATGTAAAAAAATATATACAGACTTCCCTTTGAAATTATTGCTTTATATGACATTTTAGATTTTGTTTAAGAATGAGTTTGTAATTCTTTTTCTAATTTTTATGAAATAAAGTAGATGTTATTGATTTTTTGTCTCAATGGGACACTACTCTTTTATATGTTTGAAAAAATTACACAAAAGCATTCATTTTTGGATAAATAGGAGAGACAACTGTTGAACATTATTTTTTGCTAATATATAAATAAATCTTACAAAAATCAGTTCGCCATATTTATTTCTGTATTATTTTACTTAAGGTTTCTAAGTCCCAAATCACAAAAAAAAACGGCTAGAAATTACTTCCTAGCCGTTTGTATATTTGTGTTTTGAATCTTATCCTAAAAAGGCTTTCAATTCGTCATACGTTTTGATTTTAGTACTTACTTTTTCTTTGTTTAGTACGCTTTCAATTTGAGTTGGAATAGGCAATGTTATTCCTAAGGCTGGTTCTACTACATCTAAAAACTTGATAGGATGAGCCGTTTCTAAGAAAACACCAATAGCGTTCGGGTAGTTTTCTAATTCTTTTTTCAAACCTAAATAACCTACTGCTCCGTGTGGTTCGGCAATGTAACCGTCCGTTTTGTAAATGTTTTTTAGTGCTTCTAAAGTTTCTTCGTCATTATAAGTATAAGAAGAGAAATCTTTTTTAAACTGCTCCAAATCGTTTCCATACATTTCCTGAATGCGGATAAAGTTACTTGGATTTCCTACGTCCATAGCATTCGAAATGGTTGCAATAGATGGTTTTGGATCGTAAATTCCGTTAGTTAAAAATCTTGGAACAGTATCATTAACGTTAGTAGAAGCTACAAAATGTTCAATATCTAATCCCATTTTCTTAGCAATAATACCGGCACAAATATTTCCGAAATTCCCACTTGGACAAGAAAAAACTAAAGGTTTGTTGTGGAATTTCAACGCTTTGTAAGCAAAGAAGAAATAAAACATTTGTGGCAACCAACGGGCAATATTAATTGAGTTAGCCGAAGTTAAGTTTTTGTGTTTCAAACTTTCGTCCAAAAACGCTTTTTTAACCATATCCTGGCAATCGTCAAAAACACCGTCTACTTCAAGTGCTTTGATGTTTTGTCCCAACGTAGTTAATTGTCTTTCCTGAATGTCACTTACTTTTCCTGAAGGATAAAGTATCACCACTTCAACTCCCTGAACTGCCAGGAAACCGCTGGCAACAGCGCCTCCAGTATCTCCAGAAGTAGCTACTAAAACAGTATTGGTATTGTCTTTTTTGTCTTTGTTAAAATAACCCAGACAACGCGACATAAAACGCGCTCCAACGTCCTTAAACGCCATAGTAGGACCGTGAAATAATTCCAAAGAATAGATTCCGTTTTCTACAGGAACTACTGGGAAATCAAAGCATAATGTTTCGGCAATGATTTGTTTTAGGGTTTCCGCTGGAATTTCGTCACCTACAAATTGCTGAATCGCTTCAAAAGCAATTTCCTCATGACTTAAGTTCTCAATATTGTCAAAAAAAGATTGTGGAAGCGGGGTGATGCTTTCCGGAAAATACAATCCTTTATCGGATGCTAATCCTTGAATTACGGCTTCTTGAAAAGAAACTTTTGGTGCGTTATGGTTTAAACTGTAATATTTCATTGTTGTAGTGATTAGTAATTAGTGAATAGGTTAATCTAATTACTATTCACTAATCACTTGTTACTTAATTATTAAATGACTCTCATTCCCGTATCATTCACTTTACAAACATGAATTTCATAAGGTAAATTCATTGTATCGTAAACGACGCTCATGCCCTGGGCAATTTTATCTGCGGTTTCTTTTCCTCTGCTTAATGCAAAAATAGAAGGTCCTGAACCTGAAATCCCTGAACCTAAAGCTCCGTTTTCTATTGCCGATTGTTTGATTAAATCAAAACCGGGAATCAATACGCTTCTTAAAGGTTCTACAATTTCGTCATGCAACGAACGTCCGATTAAATCGTAATCCTGAGTGTACAATCCAGCAATTAATCCGCCTACATTTCCCCATTGCGTAATGGCGCTTTTTAGAGAAACAGTTTGTTTTAATACCGAACGTGCATCAGATGTTTTCAACTCAATTTGCGGATGAATTACCGTTGCAAACAATTCGTCAGGGCTATCAATTTTGATAATATCCAAAGGGTTTGAACTTCTAACCAACGTGAATCCACCTAAAAGGGCAGGGGCAACGTTGTCAGCATGTGCATTTCCAGAAGCTAATTTTTCACCTTGCATGGCAAATTTCACTAATTCTTTTCTGGTAAATGGATTGCCTAATAATTCATTAGCAGCAAAAACAGCTCCAGCCGAACTAGCAGCCGAACTACCAATACCACTTCCTGCTTTGATGTGTTTGTAAATTTCAATTTCGAAACCAAAATCAGCATCTACTTCTTCCAGCATTGCTAATAAAGCTACTCCGGCAACGTTTTTCTCGGTTTCCAATGGTAAATTAGCACCCTCAATTTTGGTGATGCGAATGCCTTTTTCAGCCGTTTTTCTCACGATCATTTCGTCTCCTACATTGTCTAAACACAATCCCAAAACGTCAAATCCACAGGAAAGGTTGGCAATAGTTGCAGGGCAAAATACTTTTACTTCATTCATTTTTTTATGAGTTTCTGAGAGGCTAAGTTTCTGAGGATCTAAGTTGCTAAATGAAATTCTTAGCGTCTTAGAATCTTGGTTGCTTAGCAACTTATTTTTAAAAGCTTCTAAGTTGTTAAGCTTCTAAGAATAAAATCTTAGCGACTCAGCAACTTAGTATCTTAGTGACTTTCTCTAAACATTTCCTATTCTAATAACATCGGCAAAAATTCCCGAAGCCGTAACCGCTGCACCAGCACCAGCACCTTTTATCAATAAAGGTTGGTCTACGTAACGATCAGTAAAGAATAAAACAATATTGTCTTTTCCTTCTAAGTTGTAGAAAGGATGATCTTTTGGAATGAATTGCAAACCTACGCTTGCCTTTCCATTTTCAAACTGAGCCACAAATTTCAATCTACTGTCTTTTGCTATAGCTTCCGCCAAAATACCTTCAAAATGACTGTTGTATTCCACTAAAGATTTGAAGAAATCTTCGTTATTAGTAGTTGCCATACAAGCAGCAGGTAAGAACGATTGATTTTCTATATCTTCAATTTCCATTTGATAACCGCTTTCGCGAATTAAAATCAGGATTTTTCGGGCTACGTCAATTCCGCTTAAGTCAATTTTTGGATCAGGCTCAGTAAATCCTTGAACTCCTGCTTCTTTAACTACATCGTGGAACGAATTGTCTTTGTCGAAATTATTAAAGATAAAGTTCAGACTTCCTGATAAAACCGCCTGGATTTTATGCACTTTATCCCCAGATGCAATTAGGTTTTTAACCGTATCGATAATTGGTAATCCCGCACCCACATTAGTTTCAAACAAGAAAGGTGCGTTGTATTGGCGTGATAATTTTTTAAGATTTTTGTAATTGTCATAAGCCGAAGCACAGGCAATTTTGTTACAAGTTACCACACCAACACTTTGCTTTAAGAAGTGCTCGTAAGTAGCAGCCACATCAGCATTTGCAGTAATATCTACAAAAATAGAGTTACGTAAATTTAATCCAATTACTTTTTCGATAAACAATTCTCTGTTAGCTGTTTCTCCATTGTCAAGAGCTCCTTGCCATGAATCTAAATCAATCGCATCATCATCAAAGTGCATTTTTCTGGAATTAGATAAAGCAATAACGCGAACGTTGATTTTAAGATTTTCTTTTAAGAATTTCTTTTGTTGGTGGATTTGCTCGATGAATTTCTCCCCTACATTTCCAACACCCATCACAAATAAATTCAATTGTTTAGTGTTTTCCTCAAAGAAGTTTTCGTGCAAAGTGTTTAATGCTTTCTTAACGTCTCTTTCGTTAATTACTGCCGAGATATTTCGTTCCGAAGCACCCTGAGCAATCGCTCTGATGTTTACGTTATTTTTACCCAAAGTACTAAACATTCTTCCGCTTAGTCCCTGGTGATTTTTCATGTTTTCGCCTACTAATGCAATAATGCATAAGTTTTTCTCGACAATGCAAGGATCGATTTTGTTTTGAGCAATTTCGATTTCGAATGCTTTGTTGATAGCGTTTTCTGCAACTTCAGCATCACTATTTAAGATTCCGATGCAAATAGAATGCTCAGAAGAAGCCTGAGTGATAAAAATTACATTGATATTTTCATTTGATAACACTTCGAAAAGTCTTTTTGATGAACCTGAAACGCCAATCATTCCCGGACCTTCAAGTGTAATCAAGCTGATGTTGTTAATATGGCTAATTCCTCTTACCGGATTTCCATTTGAAGTAGAAACATCAGAAATAAAAGTTCCTTCTGATTCTGGCTCAAAAGTATTTTTAATGTGAATTGGGATATTTTTTCTTAAAACCGGCTGAATTGTTGGCGGATATAAAACTTTGGCACCAAAATGCGACAATTCCATTGCCTCTTGGTACGAAATAGCAGCAATAGGTTGGGCTTGTTTTACAATTTTTGGGTTGGCAGTAAACATTCCGTTTACGTCAGTCCAGATTTCTAATTCGTCAGCATTTAATGCTCCAGCCATAATAGCTGCAGTATAATCAGATCCACCGCGACCTAAAGTGGTGTTGATTTCGTCTAAAGATGAAGCAATAAATCCTGGCATTACAACTACCTGAGATTCATTCGAACTAAAAAATGCAGTAGTCAATAAGTTTGTTACTTCAAAGTTTACAACAGCTTTTCCGTAATTGTTGTTGGTTTTAATCAACTCACGGCTGTCTTTGTAACTGCTGTTTTTTAAATTTTGCTTTAAAGATTCTGCAATAATATAAGATGAAAGTAATTCGCCAAAACTTAAAATAGTGTCAGATGTTCTCGCAGATAATTCGCCAAGAAGGAAACAGCCATCTAAAATAGTTTCCAGATGATTGATGATTCTTTTAATGTGGCTCAATAAACTGCTTTGCTCGCTTACAGGAATTAATTCTTTTAAAGCGTCTAAGTGTTTTTTCTCGATTTCGGCAACAATATCTTTATAGGTTTCATCATTAGAAGCAGCTTTTGAAGCAGCTAATTGCAATAAATCCGTTACTTTGCTAAGAGCAGAAACAACTACAATTAGTTTATCATTTTTAGCTTTGTTGAGAACAATATCTAGAACTAGTTTTATATTTTTTGCATTGGCAACCGAAGTTCCGCCAAATTTTAATACTTTCATTTTGTTTGTTTTATTTTAAAAAATGCAATATTTTATATACACCCAACACCTTTCTTCTAATAAAAAAAGCATGTATCAATCAGGATTATATGTAATGATAAATACCCCTAAGGGGTAGTAGTAGTTGTAACAGAAATTGAAACCCAAATTTGAGTTGCTATCGAAGAGTGATATATAGTTCTGTTATCTTTCATAAGAGTTCCCAAAAATACAGTTTTTTATAAAAAGCAAAAACCTTTATTGGGTTTTTGTGAATAATTTTAAAAAAAGAGCAAATATATGTTTTTACCGCTTTTAATTATAGCGATTTCTCTTTAAATTTTTAGAAATATCGTGTTTTTTGTGAAAATAATATAGAAGTAATTTATTAAAGAGAGGAATCTTTAAAAAACTTTACGATTAAAAAAGTTAGATTCAGTTTTAGTTTAGTTTTTTTGATGAAATACTGTGTTTTTTATTTTTAGGAATTTGGCAAATAAAAAATCTTGTTTTTTGAGATTGAACGAATTTTGTACTAATTGTTTTGCGAAGTGTTTTCTATTTGAGTTAAAATATGATTTAAAAAAGCACGAATAGGTAAAAAAAAGCATCTTGAGGGATTATTAATTTTTAAAATGACTTTATCATGAAATAAAAAAAAGTATTTTTGCTTTCTAAAAAATAAAGTAAAAAATGTCAATAAACAGTATTTTCCAATTTTTAGTACCAAAGGATAAAAAATTCTTCCCACTTTTTGAAGAAGCTTCTAGTAATTTGATCGAGTTGGCTTCTAATTTGCATGAAGCAGTAAATCTTCCTTTGAAAGAGAGAGAAGTGCTTTTTCATAAAATAGACGAATTAGAACAAAGAGGAGAAGACATTACCCGTCAAACCAATTTAGAATTGAGTAGAAACTTTATTACTCCGTTTGATAGAGAAGATATTCACTCTTTAGTTACTTCTATTGATAATGTTGCCGATCGCTTGCATGGTGCTTCTAGTATTATGCGATTGTATCAAGTGGATAAGATTACTAAATCCATTAGAAAATTGACAGAAATTAATCTTGAAGCTTGTCAGCATATCGAAATTGCGGTAAAAGAATTGAGAGATTTTAAAAATGCACATAAAATTAAAGCGGCTTGTGCTAAAATTTCTAAGTTAGAAAACAAATCAGATAATGTTTATAACAAAGCGGTTTTTGAAATTTTTGAAAACGAAACAGACGCTAAGAACATCATTAAATACAAAGAAGTATTATCAATACTAGAATCGGCTACTGACAAATGTAAAAGTGTAGCGAGTGTTTTAGAATCTATTTCGGTTAAACATTCTTAAATTTAATTTATTCTTTGAAGTAATCACGTATGACTTTACTTATCACAATTATAGTTTTAGCACTTATTTTTGATTACATAAATGGTTTTCACGATGCTGCTAATGCTATTGCAACAGTAGTTGCTACAAAAGTATTGAC
>Ga0247805_1001558_pt1 | contig 10965 bp, 8 predicted proteins | sample UWRJL044104R1_FD_180930 | JGI IMG/M metagenome (GOLD analysis project Ga0247805, IMG submission 180930) | Plant litter microbial communities from Arlington Agricultural Research Station in Wisconsin, United States - UWRJ-L044-104R-1 | ecosystem: Environmental > Terrestrial > Plant litter >...
GTTATTTTGGTCGCAGTGCGGGCAGTCTTTCCTGGGGCGAAATGGCAACGCTCGCTGTGTTACCAAATAGCCCTTCTCTGGTGCATCCAGGCAAGAACTCCACGAAACTGATCAAAAAAAGAAACGACTTACTGGATAAAGTGGCAGCATTACACATGATTGACCAGGCCAGTGCTAATTTATCTAAACTAGAGCCCATTCCTGGTAAACCACAACCTTTACCTCAAAATGCACCCCATTTGCTCAATCGTTTTAAAGCAGAGCGTAAATCCCTTGGAATAGAAAGCACAAAAATTATTTCTACACTAAACTACGAGCTTCAGCTTAAGGTGAATGGATTGCTTAAGCGTTACAACAACCGCTACAGGGCAAACGACATCAATAACATTGCAGCGCTAGTGTTAGATGTCAGTAAAGGATCAGTAATCAGTTATGTGGGCAATATCTATCAGCCAGAGCATAAAGAGCTGGAAAGCCATGTGGATATGATTAAAGCAGCACGAAGTCCGGGTAGCACCTTAAAGCCGCTATTATATGCCAGCATGATGAACGACGGGTTTCTGTTGCCTAAAACACTGGTCCCAGATGTTCCCACACAAATTAACGGCTATTCCCCGCAAAACTACGACCTTGGTTATGATGGTGCAATTCCTGCCGACAAAGCCCTGAGCAGATCTTTGAACATTCCGGCAGTAAAGATGCTGCAGAATTATAAATACCAGCGTTTTTATGATAAACTGAAAAAACTAGGTATCAGTACGCTGACTAAGCCGGCAGATCACTATGGTTTATCCCTTATTCTTGGCGGCAGCGAGGTCACCATGTGGGATCTGGCAAAAGCATATCTGGGTATGGCGCGTACCCTAAACCATTTTAACGACTATCAGGGGAAGTATAATATACATGATTATGATGCGCCTTTATATGTGGCAGGAAAAAGAGACGAACGTTTCGACCGCTTTGAGGCAGAGCTGAGTTCAAAATTTGATTACGCCTCCATATGGAACACATTTAATGCGATGGAAGAGTTGATGCGTCCGGGTGAAGAAGGGCTCTGGGAACAATTTTCCTCTGCGCAGCGCGTGGCCTGGAAAACCGGAACCAGTTTTGGTTTCCGTGATGGCTGGGCTATTGGTTTAACACCGCAATATGTAGTTTGTGTATGGGTTGGCAATGCCGATGGAGAAGGCCGCCCGGGTTTAACGGGTATTGACGTGGCAGCCCCGGTCCTGTTCGATATTTTTAAGCAGTTACCAACGGGAAAATGGTTTGAAACGCCAAAACACTACTTAAAAAAAATGCGTGTCTGTAAACAGAGTGGCTATAAAGCTGGTACATATTGCGATGAAGTCATAGAAGAATTGGTTTCACCCGCAGGCGAACGTACAGCATTATGTCCCTTTCATAAACTGGTACACCTGGATCCTACCGGTCAATATCGGGTGACCGATGCGTGTGAATCTCCTGGAAACATGGTACATCAGTCCTGGTTTATTTTACCTCCTGCTATGGAATATTATTATAAAATAAAACATAGTGACTACAAAATATTACCTCCGTTTAAGCCGGGATGCAGTGATGCCGCAGGAAATTATGTGATGGAGATGATCTACCCTAAAAATAATACCAGCATCTACGTTCCTCTAGAATTTGACGGTCGACGGGGTAAAGTTGTGCTCAATGCTACGCATCGGGATGCCAATGCGAAAATATACTGGCATATAGACAACGCGTATGTGGGAACAACGAAAAATTACCATCAACTGGAGCTGAGTCCCAATCCGGGTAAACACACCTTAACGCTGGTAGATGAAAATGGAGAACGATTGGTCCAGACCTTCACTATTCTTGACACAAACAAACATTAGTGGAGCAACTTGCGCGTTGAAGCGCCTATGGTGATCAGGTATTGTGCTGCCATATAGCTGGACATAATGATGATCTGACCGGTACTAAAGGGTTGAACAAATTTATTATAGGCCAGAATTGCATCTGAAATCAAAAAAAGTATGGCGCCTGTCAGGATCAAATTAAAACTAAGGGTGTTTACCCGAAGGTTCCTGAAACAAGCCATCATGACCATCATGCTGATCACCAGCATATAGATCATCACCGGCAGTTTCATGTGACCGAGATACGGCCTCAAATACAGATAAAAACCAATGACCAGTATTGCGCAAGTGACAATCGCTATTCTGGCCCCGCGCTTATCCAGCTCAGGGGCTGACTTAAAATCGAGATAAAAGGCACTGGTATAACAAATATGACCGATCAAAAAGGAGAAAAGCCCCCATAGAAAATAAGATTCATTTCCTGAGGCAAACATGAGAAAAATATCACCCGCAAGGCCAAAGAACAGTCCTGCAAATACTCTTTTATGAAACCTGCCTTTAAGTGCAGTTTCGTAAGCAAGCAAAAGCATCAGAGATATCGCAATGCAGGGTTTGGAGATTTGCCTGAGTAGTGTGATTTGCCAGGCTTCTGCCGTCAGCTGTAAAACAAAAATCAGGGCAAAGAGCAGGTTAAATTTTAAATACTTTTTAAGCATGTTTTTTTCATTTCTTTAGCAAAACTATTAAAATATTCTGCTTAACCGGTATTGGAAAAGAAAACAGCATGCCCAAATTTAAAAGTGGAAAAGTTTAGTCAATGCTCTATTTAAGCACGACTAAAACCCACCTTTGTCAGAACAGAAATAAAAACAGCAGTCGTGATTTATTCGCAACTGCCGTCCTATATACATTGTTCTAAAATAGAATCAGCAAATTGAATGAGCTAATTAATAGCTTTTTTCTGTGCGGTTATTGCGTCTAAAGCCACCGCCTGCACCACCACCACCAGTATTTGGTTTTTCTTGTGCTTCAGCAACTTTGATGCGGTTACCGTTATAATCGCCACCGTTCATGCGTTTGATTGCTTCTCTTGCCTCTTCATCAACGGGCATTTCCACAAATCCAAATCCACGACTTTGACCAGTCTCGCGATCTTTGATAATCCTAAGTGATTTTACTTGACCGAAATCACCAAATACGGCTGTTAATTCATCTTCCCCTACTTCTAACGGAAGGCCTGTAATAAATATCTTCATTAATGTTTAAAAATTTGTACAAAAATAAGCATTTTTTTGCTTAAAATTCATGCTTAGTGTCAGTTATAAGTATAATTATCTAATTATATCATTAAACAAAGCTTTTTAATTTTTGTTTGAAAACCTCATCACAAATAGTTAATACACTTAAGCTAAGGACTTCCCTACCCCGTTATGGGAGTCAAAATATTACTTTCCCCAATTATTTAATATTTTGTTTGCTGATTATAGGATTTTATTTGGGTATATTGAGCGGTTGATTTCCGGATTGGGTTGTAACAACAGGCTTTGATGGAATAAAATTATAAGAAAATTGTAAATTTTATTTTAAAAAGTAATATATTGAAACTTGGTTGGCTTCAAGTTTTGTTTTCTGTGTTTATGATCTTAGCTTTGGGAAGTTTTTATTTTATTTGACTTATTTAACTAATTTGTCAAAATTTGTAAACGAAAACAAAGTGTTGTTAAAGACAGAACAAATAATACTTTTTAAGAATAACCATACATCAACTAAACGTTCTGTGAGCAAAATATACAAAGTACCAGCATGCGCAAAAAATTATACGATAGGATAGCAGCTTTTAAAGATGCTACGGCGATTAAGGAAAAAGGGTTGTATCCTTATTTTCGGGCAATAGAGTCAGGCCAAGATACAGAAGTAGTGATAGATGGAAAGAAGGTGCTGATGTTTGGCTCCAACTCCTACCTTGGATTGACCAATCATCCTAAGATAAAAGAAGCGGCTAAGAAAGCAATTGATAAGTATGGTACAGGCTGTGCAGGCTCCAGATTTCTGAATGGGACTTTAGACATCCATATTGAACTGGAGAAAAGACTTGCAGCTTATGTTGGCAAAGAAGCTGCAGTATTATTCAGTACTGGATTTCAGGTTAACCTGGGCGTAATCTCCTGTTTACTCGACAGAAATGATTATTTAATTCTGGATGAATATGACCATGCATCGATCATTGATGGCAGTAGATTATCTTTCTCCAGATCCATTAAATACGCACATAATGATATGGATGACCTGCGTAAAAAATTAAGCAGGTTACCCGAAGATGCGGCAAAATTGATTGTTGCTGACGGGATCTTCAGTATGGAAGGTGACTTGGTAAATTTACCTGAAATTGTAAAGATTGCTGATGAATTTGGTGCAAATATCATGATGGATGATGCACACAGTTTAGGTGTTATTGGCTTTAATGGTTCAGGAACAGCTTCACATTTTGGCATGACGGATAAGGTAGATCTGATTATGGGTACGTTCAGTAAGTCATTAGCCTCTTTAGGTGGATTTATTGCAGGCAACGAGGAAACCATTGAATTCGTAAAGCATCGTGCGCGTTCGCTGATGTTTAGTGCAAGCATGCCTCCTTCTGCTGTAGCCAGTGTAATTGCTGCGTTGGATATTATTGAATCAGAGCCGGAGCGTATTGACCGTTTGTGGGACAATACCAATTACGCAAAAAAATTATTACAGGAAGCTGGTTTTGACATCGGTCATACCGACAGTCCGATCATTCCGGTTTACATCCGCGACAATGATAAGACCTTCCTGGTTACCAATATCCTGAGCAATAATGGAATCTTTGTAAATCCTGTGGTTTCACCTGCAGTGCCTTCAGATTCTTCACTGATCAGATTCTCCTTAATGGCTACCCATACCTTTGAACAGATTGAAGAAGCTGTAGAAAAGCTTTCTGCTGCTGCAAAAGAGGTACAGGTTAAATCTTTTCAAGAAACCATATGAAAACCATTGTTGCCGTTAGCACGAAGAAACAATTAGCAACATTTATAGATTTCCCACATGATTTGTACCAGGCAGATCCGAACTATGTTCCGGAACTGTTTATTGCGCAACGGGATTTATTAACGACCCACCCCTTTCACAAACACTCTTCATTGCAGTGTTTTTTACTTTACAACGGTGAAAAAGTGATTGGCAGGATCGCAGCAATATTGAATAACAATTACAATGCCCTGCACAAAGGAAGTGATGGCTTTTTTGGTTTCTTTGATTGTGTTAACGATCAGGAAGCAGCCAATTTGTTATTGGATACAGCGGCAAAATGGGTAAAGGATAAAGGTGTTACAGGTAAAATCCTTGGACCTGTTAATTTTTCGACCAATGAATCCTGTGGTTTATTGATTGAAGGTTTTGATTCTCCGCCGGTGGTGATGATGCCTTACAATTCAACTTATTATCCGGCTTTACTGGAGCACTGGGGGTTACAAAAAAACGTTGATCTGATAGCCTGGAAGTTTAACGGAGACAATTATGACGATCGTTCGGTAAAGCTCATGGACCGTTTGGAAGAACGTTTGAAGAGAAACAACATCGTGATCCGTAAAATAAACATGAAGAATTTTAAACAGGAAGCAGCAAACCTGCGGGAAGTTTACAATAAAGCATGGGATAAAAATGCTGGTTTTGTGCCCTTAAATGACGAGGAATTCGATTACCAGGCTAAAGATTTAAAACTGGTGCTGGATCCTGACTTTTGCTTTGTTGCCGAACAGGATGGCAAATTGGTTGGTTTTGGTGCGGCAATCCCGGATATGAACCAAATTCAAATCAAGATTAAAAAGGGTCGCCTCTTGCCTACCGGTATTTTTAAGCTGTTATTGGGTAAGAAAAAGGTAAAGGGCATCCGGATTCTGTTATTGGGTGTGGTTGACGGTTATCGTAAAATGGGAATTGAAGCCTGTATTTATGGAAACATCATCAAATCTTACCGTGCCAAAGGTTTTGAATATGCTGAAGCAGGTTGGACATTGGAACACAATGACCTGGTAAACAATGCAATTTTAGCAATTAAAGGTGATCCTTATAAAAAATACAGGATCTACGAGAAGGCCTTATAGGATGACGGAAAAGAAGCGGGTATTGATTACCGGTGCAAGTGGGTTTGTGGGTTATCATTTGATTGAAGCTGCGGTTATTGCAGGTTTAGAAGTCTTTGCTGCGGTAAGACCCAGCAGTGACAAAACACATCTTAAAGGACTGAACATTCAGTATACACATCTTGACTATACCTCTGTACTGGCTTTAAAGCAAGAGCTGGAAGAGAAACAATATCATTATATCATTCATGCTGCCGGAATTACCAAGGCAAAAACCAAGGCTGAATATGACCTGGTAAATGCAGGCTATACACAAAATTTAGCCCTTGCAGCCAGCACGGCGCATTTTCCACTGGAAAAATTTATATTTTTAAGTAGTCTGGCGGCTGTTGGTCCGCTAGACGATCTAAGCCAGGAAATCAAAGACAATACAACGCCTCATCCGGTTACCAATTATGGCGCCAGCAAATTACTGGCAGAACAATATCTTGCTGAATTCAAGCAATTGCCTTTAATTACCATACGACCGACGGCTGTGTATGGTCCGCGTGAAAAGGATTTATTCATTTTATTTAAGAGCATCAACGGTGGTTTAGAGCCTCATATCGGTCGGTTTAAACAACAATTGAGTTTTGTATATGTGAAAGATTTGGTGGATGTGGTCATCGCTGCGCTATCGAGTAAGACGGTTCAAAAGAAATATAACATCTCTGATGGTCATGCGTATGACCGTTACGCCCTGGCTGATTTCACCAGGAAAGCTTTACATAAGCGTACCATTAAGTTTCATCTCCCGGTATCTGTAGTTAGTTTAATGGCTACGGTAATGGATTTCCTGTATAAAAACAGGAAAGATACCCCTGCACTGAATAAGGAGAAAATGTCAGAACTGACGGCTATCAACTGGGCCTGCAATATCGACGCTGCAAAAACAGACCTGCAGTATGATCCGCAGTTTAATCTGGAGAAAGGAATTACACAAACTGTTAAATGGTATAAACTCAACAACTGGTTGTAGAATTTTAATGGTATAATTGCAGCGGGCAAAACTATTTTTTGCTTTTATTTGTTAACGTAGTAATGTTTTAACAAAAACAGCATGTAATAAATGGCCAAAGAAATTAAAGCGATCAAATGCCCGCAGTGTGGCAGCACGGATAAAACGGAATTGAGAATCGATTTTTACCGCTGCAACAACTGCCAGACAGAATACTTTCTGGATGATAATGATGTCACAATAAATTACAACCATAACTACAACCACAACAGACCCAATTACACGACCAATAACAACAGGGCAATTAAGGTAATTGGAATTTTTGCGGGTGTTGCTTTTGCACTGGTGATTGTAGTCAATACATTAACTGCTATTTTTGGAAGCAAAAGGAATTCAAATACAGCAGCGGTCTATTCTGCCGGTACTATGGAACGCGAAGAAGATCAAGCTTATAGTTCCAGCCGATATCAGAATTTCAGTTTCCTTCAAACCAGTACACAGCAACCTGTGGTGATGTTTATGGAAAACCGCCGTTACCGTTCCAGCACAAACAAAGACAAGGAAGGAACGTATTTAGCCTTTTATAATCCTTTGACAAAGAAATTGCTGGCTGAAGAAAAAATCAGTGATAAAAGTCTTTCCAGTAGTGATTTCAAAATCCGCACATTTTCTGACGGCAATACTTATGCGATAAACGACAAGTCTTCGCTCCTGATGTTGGACAAAGAAAACTTTAAAATGGTAGAAGCCGGTAAACGTTTCTTCAATGCCAAACAGGAACTTCAGGTTGGTGTAGCCACTATGGAATTTGTGTATGAAGACAATGGCGATGGTTTAATTCTGCTCACAAACGATGGAAAAAAGCGTTTTTATTATCCATTGGTACAAAAGCTGTACGATGAAGATGCCTATTACAATGCCCAGATTGGATTTAATACTTTACTTCCGGGCGCTAGGGACAAGACTTATTTTGTTTTCACTTCAACAAGTTCGGACTACCCTGAAGAAAAACTGCAATTGCTACAAATTAATTATAAAGACAATGGTGGTGGACCAAAGGACATTGCCGATAATATATCATGGGGTAAAGATTACGGTGGTTCCGGTATATTTACAGACCGAGACCCTTATACCAAGGTATTACTAAGCAACTACAGCAAACAAAGGGGCAGAATTAACAGCTGGAAGGACCTTACTCCGGGCCGGTTATACTTCTCTCCGGCAGTGGCATTTGACGATGGCAATACGCTCATTATCCGATTTAAAGCTGATGCCAATCCAAAAAGCAGTTATAAACTTCAACAAATAAACCGCAATACCGGGGCAGTTGAATGGACCAGTGAAATTCCTGGCGGAGAACGCGTAAACGCTTTAACAAAGTTTAAATCGGGATATGTGGGTACCTTGAGCAGCGATGAAATGGTTTTGCTAGACTTTAAAGGCCAGGTAACAGGAAACTATAAATTAGATTAATTATGGGAATAGGAGATTTTTTTAAAAGGCAGTTCAGAACAGTTATTGAGTGGAAAGATCAACAACCAGAATTGTTGCTGTATAAATTCCCAGGTTCAACTGATGAAATTAAAGACGCAAGTCAGCTGATCATTGCTCCGGGACAGGGCTGTATCATCGTATATGAAGGTGAGATCAAGGATGTGATTACTGAAGAAGGCCTGTTTCATCTTCAAACGGACAACTACCCTTTCATCACGAATTTGGTTAAGTTTATGCAACTTTTTGAAAGTGAGCATAAACTTCGCATTTATTTTTACCGCAAAGCGGATATTGTCAACCAAAGCTGGGGTACCCCCGCTCCGGTTAAATACCTGGATCCTGAGTATAAACTTCCGGTAGAGTTGGGCATGTATGGTAACTATTCCATGCACATCAATAATCCTGCATTGTTTTTTAAAGATATTGTTGGTTCGAAAGACCAGTATACTACTGCTGACTCCAAGTCTTTGTTGCTTTCGAGATTGCCACAACAGCTCATTTCACATTTAGCGCAGGCAAAACTGTCGTACCTGCAGATTGACGCTGAGTTGAATACACTTTCTGAAGCTTTGAAGGAAAAATTAAATGTTGAATTTAATAACCTCGGTTTCTCGCTTAAAGATTTTAAGATTCAGGGTACCTCTTTTGATAAGGACACCCAACATCGGGTTGGCAAAATTGCAGACATCACTGCAGAAAGCCGTGCTGCTGCTGAAGGTGGACTAACCTATATCGAAATTGAAAAACTAAAAGCCCTTCGTGATGCTGCGCGCAACGAAGGTGGACTGGCAGGTGCAGGCTTACAGTTGGGCTTTGGTATGGAAATGGGAAAGGTATTGGATGACAAAAAAGAAGAGATGACGGCATATAACGCCAACACGGATCCAGTTGTGCAGCTTCAAAAACTCAAATTGTTATTTGATGAGCAAATTCTGACCAAGGAAGAATTTGACGCCAAGAAAAAAGAGATATTAAGTAAAATGTAATTTTAATCAGGCAGGTGGGTTCTCCATCTGCTTGATGATCTTATTCACTTCAGTTTCTGTTGCACGTAATTTCAGCTGGCAAAACTCAATGAGGTCTGATGCACGCTTCACCTTTTCGGCAAGGACATCCACAGAAACCGATTCTGTTTCAATTTCCTGGGCAATCTCTGCCAGCTCCCGGTAAGCATTTTCATAGGTTAAATTCTTTTCCATCTATTTCTTTTTTAGATTCTACGATTGTTAAAATTTCTGCATCTGCGGTAGTTACTGTCAGTCGTGTGCCAGGCAGAACCGCACTGCTGTCACTTGCAATTTTTCCATTGACCTTAAGTATTGCAAAGCCTTTGTTTAAAATATTTTGAGGACTCATCAGTCTAACCACAGACTGAAAATGACCGATATATCCCCTTTTATTGGTAAAATACATTCTACTGTAAGTGTGAATATTACCCAATAAGTTGTTCAGGTCTTTCCGTTTATTGGAAATGATGATCCTTGGGTTGGTCAGCATAAGGCCGGAAAGCTGTAGAATATTCCTATGGTGGTGTTGTAGAAGATCTCTACTGGTATGAATCGTAATCTGGTTTAGCTGTACCAGTCTATCTTTATGATGATTAATGAGTTGATAGGTTTTAATCAGCATCATTTTTTGCATAGCGATTAAAGATTCCTCGAAGGACCTATTGTGAGCAATGATCAGTTCAGCAGCTTTAGTTGGGGTTTTTGTAGCAGTGTGTGCCATTAAATCCACAATGGTTTCATTTTTCTGGTGGCCAATACCCGTAATTACTGGAATTGGGAATTTAGCGATCGCTCTGCTCAATTCATAATTGTCAAAAATGAGAAAATCTGTCTGCGAGCCACCGCCTCTGATGATGAACAAAGCGTCGTACTGGCGATCAGACTCAAATACCTCAATTAGTTTTGACAAAAACTGCCTGGCGTTTGCTTCGCCCTGTACCATAGAGAAATAATCATCTACGTCAAAACGGTAGCCAAAAGCATTGTAATCCAGGGTATGTCTGAAATCCTGGTAGCCAGCAGATGTTGCGGAGGAAATTACTGCAATACGCTGAATGACGCGGTTTAACGGCAGTTGCTTGTTTCGCGTAATAAACTCTGATCCTGAAAGTTGTATAAATCCCGGATTTTCCCGGATTAATCGCGCAATGGTTTCTTTACGTTGCTGTTCGAACAGCCCAAGCGTGAAATTGGTGTCGATATCCAACAAATTCAACTGTAAACCAAAGGTGGTGCTGTACTGTACAGAAACCTGGATCAACACGTTGATATCGTTTTTGAACTGTTGCCCGGTAACCCGCTCAAAATTACTGATGTTTACACAGGCATTCCCCCAGGCGCGTCCGGCTATACGAGCCACAATTTTAGAAGAAGATTGTTCTTTTTCGACCAATTCAAAATAATGGTAATTGCTTTGTGTTTTATAGGTATGGTTGGTGATGTCGGCAATAATCCAAAATGTTTGTTGTCCAAATACCCCCTCAATAGCTTGTTGAATTTGTCTGGCCAGGGCAGAGAGCCGGATTGCTGCC
>Ga0247805_1001559_pt1 | contig 10964 bp, 5 predicted proteins | sample UWRJL044104R1_FD_180930 | JGI IMG/M metagenome (GOLD analysis project Ga0247805, IMG submission 180930) | Plant litter microbial communities from Arlington Agricultural Research Station in Wisconsin, United States - UWRJ-L044-104R-1 | ecosystem: Environmental > Terrestrial > Plant litter >...
TCAGCACCACCGGCCGTCCCTCGCCGACCTCGCGCCACGCGATCCGCGTGCCGTCGAAGCTCTCGAAAAACTGGGTCTCGGTCGGGGTGCTGGCCACGGTCACATCCTGCATTGGTTCGCCGCCAAGTCGTGGCGGCGGCCGCCCAAGTCAACCCGCGCCCTCGTCTTCCCTGGTCTCCAACTCCCCGCGACCCTGAGCCTCAAACGAAAACGGGCGACCCGAAGGCCGCCCGTTCCCAACGTCCAAAGACAGGATCAGAACTGATACCCGATCCCGCCCGATGCACCGGCACGGCCCTGCGAGTCATAGGTGCCGCTCAGCTTGACGACGGTATGGCCATCGCTGAACGCCTTCGACATCCCGACCGCGACCGCCGACTGGCCGGCATAGGTGCCGCCACCCATCGCGATCATCCCCTTGCCCGCTTCATACGCCTGCGGAAGTCCGGCTGCTGCCAGCGCGTTGGAGGTCCCGGCGAAGCTGTCCCGGCGGAGATTGCGCAGATCGAAGTCGAGCGCCGCGATCCGCCCGTCGGTATAGGCGTTCGCCTGCGTCACGGCGGAGTTGATGCCCGAGTTCAGCTGCCCGACATTGACCGCGTCGGTGGTCGACACGCCCGCCGCGACGTTGCTCAGAACGGTCGCCTGACCGCCTGCGTTGAACGTCACGTTGGTACGCGAAGGACCATATTGCACCGAGTTGCTACCCAGCGCGAGCGCACTGTTCGCGGTGCCCTGCGCGGTCGCGACCGCCTGGTTGGTGGTGTAGAGTTGCCCACCGTTCACCGCTTCGGCAGATCCCGCCGCGACCGTACCGGCGGCGACGTTGGCGATCGTCACCGGCGCTGCTGCATTGCCACCCGCCAGTGTCACGGTGTTGGTCCGCGCACCGTTGGCATCGGTGTTGTACGACACCGCGTTCACCGCCGTCAGCGCCAGGGCATAGACCTGCCCGCCATTGACCGCGTCGGTCGAACCCGCCGCGATCGAACCGCCCCCGACGTTGTGCAGGCCGACGGGGCCAGCCGCCGCACCGACCAGCGTCAGGTCGTTGGTCTTCGTGCCGCCGTTCGGCGTGGTGGCGCTGCCGGGGTTGGAGTATTGCACCGGCCCGGTCGCACCGTTGCTGATCTGGTTGCCCAGGTTGGTGATCGCGGTCGTGTTGTTCGCCACCTGCGTGTTGGTCGCCGCAAGCTGCGCGCCGTTGACCGCGTCGGTCGACCCGGCGACGACGTTGCCGGCCGCGACGTTGGTGATGACCGTCCCGCCGGCACCGCCGAGCGTGATCGAGTTCTTCGTGCCGTTGTCGTACTGGACGGTGGTGGTGCCCAGAGCCGCGACCTGTGCCGCGACGCCTGCGACCTGGCCGACATTGGCAGCATCCGTTGCTGCCGTGCCGGCCGCGACGTTGGTGATCTGCCGAGCGCCACCGGCGGACCCGACCGACACTTCACCGACCGAGTTCTGCAAGCCCGCGAGCCCCAGCGCGGCATAGCCAAGCGTACCGCCGCGAAGCGCCGAGGATCCGGTGCCGATGGCAACGCTGTTGTCCGCGGTCGCGGTCGCTTCCGGTCCGATCGCGATGCTGTCGGTGCCCGTCACGACGCTGTCGCCGCGGGTCGAGAGAACCCGGAAATACCGGATACCCGCACCGCCGTTGATCGCACCATCGACCGCGTCGAAGACCGACTGGACATTGCCATATTGCACCCCGCCGAACCCGATCGAGGCCAGCACGCGGTTGGTTGCCGCGTCGTAGCTCGACAGTCCACCCAGGCCCGCCGCGACGGAAGTGCCGAGCCCGACGAGCTGTCCGCCGTTGACCGCTTCGGTCGACCCTGCCGTGAGCGTTCCCGCCGCGACGTTGCCGAGCACGACCGGCGCGTTGCCTGCCCCACCGAACGTCACGCGCGTCCGGGTCGGATCGTCATACTGCACCGACAGCGCGGCGAGATTGCCGACCTGGCCGGAGACGGTTGCCAGCTGGCCGCCGTTGACCGCATCGGTCGAGCCGGCCGCAACCACGCCGTTGCCGACATTGTGCAAGGCGACGGCACCAGCGGCACCTCCGACGAGCGTCACGTCGTTCGACGGTACGCCGCCGTTCGGCGTGGTCGGTGCACCTGCGCTCGAATATTGGAGCGCACCGATCGCGCCATTCGCGATGCTCGTCGTCAGGTTGGTGACGTTGGTGTTGGTCGCGAACAACTGGCTGCCGTTGACCGCCTCGGTCGAGGTCGCGCCGAGCGTGCCTGCCGCGACATTGCCGATCACGACGGGCGCTGCACCCGTACCGACGCCGCCAAGCGTGATCCGCGAGCGGCCGACATCATCATACTGGACCGCGAGTGCCGACAGGCCGCTGACCTGCCCGGAGACACTGGCGAGCTGACCACCGTTGACCGCGTCGGTCGACCCCACCGCGACATTGCCATTCGCGACATTGTGCAATCCGACCGGACCCGCCGCCGCGCCGACCAGCGCGACGTCGTTGCTCGGCACGCCGCCATTGGGCGTGGTCGGCGTCGCGGCGTTGGAATATTGCACCGTGCCGATCCCGCCATTGGCGATGTTGGTCGTGAGGTTAGTCAGCGCCGTGTTGGTGTTGGTGACGTTGGTATTCGTCGCGAACAGCTGGCTGCCGTTGACGGCCTCGAGCGAGGTTGCACCCAAGGTCCCCGCCGCGACGTTGCCGAGCGCCACCGGTGCAGCACCAGCCCCGCCAAACGTCACGCGCGACCGGCTGAGGTCGTCATATTGCACCGCCAAACCGTTCAGCGTGCCGACCTGCCCCGAGACCAGGGCAAGCTGACCGCCATTGACCGCGTCGGTCGAACCCACCGCGACCGCGCCATCGGCGACATTGTGCAGGGCGACCGCGCCGGCGGCACCGCCCACCAGCGTGGCATCGTTCGACGACACGCCACCATTCGGCGTGGTCGGAGCACCCGCGCTGGAATATTGCAGCGCACCGATTGCGCCATTGGCGATGTTGGTCGTCAGGTTGGTGACGTTGGTATTGGTCGCGAACAGCTGGCTCCCGTTGACCGCGTCGGTGGAGGTTGCACCGAGCGTACCCGCCGCGACGTTGCCGATCGCCACCGGCGCTGCGCCGACGCCGCCCAGAGTCACGCGGGCGCGGGTCGCATCGTCATACTGGACCGCCAGCGTGTTGAGCGTGCCGACCTGATCGACGACCGTCGACAGCTGACCGCCGTTGACGGCATCGGTCGATCCCGTCGCGACGACACCCGCGGCGACATTGTGCAGCCCGACCGGCCCTGCAGCCGCACCAACGAGCGCGACGTCGTTGGTCGGGACGCCACCGTTCGGCACCGTCGGCGTCGCCGCGTTCGAATATTGCAGCGCGCCGATGCCGCCATTGGTGATGTTGGTCGTCAGGTTCGTCAGCGCGGTGTTGGTGTTGGTGACGTTGGTGTTGGTCGCGAACAGCTGGCTGCCGTTGACCGCGTCGGTGGAGGTTGCACCGAGCGCACCTGCCGCGACGTTGGTCAGCGCGACGGGCGCTGCGCCAGTCCCGAAACCACCCAATGTCGCCCGTGTCCGCGTCGCGTCGTCATACTGGACGGCGAGCCCGGCCAGCGTGCCGACCTGATCCGTCACGGTCGACAATTGTCCGCCGTTGACCGCATCGGTCGATCCGGCGGCGACGACGCCATTGGCGACATTGTGCAGCCCGACCGGGCCCGCCGCGACACCGACCAGGGCAGCGTCGTTGGAGGGAACGCCGCCATTCGGAACGGTCGGCGTCGCGGCGTTGGAATATTGCAGCGCGCCGATCGCGCCGTTGCTGATGTTGGTCGTCAGGTTCGTGACGTTGGCGTTGGTCGCGAACAGCTGGCTGCCGTTGACCGCATCGGTCGAGGTCGCGCCGAGCGTGCCTGCCGCAACGTTGCGGAGCGCCACCGCCGGCGCGCCGGTACCGGCTCCCCCCAGCGTCACGCTGGTACGGGTCGTACCGTCATATTGGACCGCACCGCTTGCGAGCGTGCCGATCTGCGCCTGGACGCCGGTGAGCTGGGCGACGTTGACCGCATCGGTTGCCGCGGTGCCCGCCGCGACGTTAGTGATCTGGCGTTCGGCACCCGCCGCGCCGACCGAGACTTCGCCGGCCGAGTTCTGGGGAACAGCGAGCCCGATCGCGGTATAGCCGGTTGCGGCCGCCCGCGAGGATACGCTGCCCGCGCCGAGCGCGACGCCGTTCGCTGCGGTCGCACTGGCACCGGTGCCGAGAGCGATCGCGCCGGTTGCATTGTCGGCGACCTGCGCCTGGCCGCCGAATGCGATCGCGCCAACCGCGCCCGCTCCGGTCCGAGCGGAGTTGCCGAACGCGATGGCATTGGGATCGGCTGCGAAGGCCTCGAATCCGTTCGCGCCGAGCCCGGTGATCCGATTGCCGCCGATCGCGATACCGGCCGGCGTCCGCAAGGTGAACCCGTCCGCCTGGGTGACGCAGGAGTCGTTCGGGCCGACCGCGACGCCATTGGAGTTGAGCACCGACAACGTGAGCGGCGCATTGTTCGCCGCATCGTTCAGGATACCGGCAACGTCGATGCTGAGCGCCGGGGTCGGCACGCTCGGCAGGTTGGCAACGAGCGGCGGCAGACCGAGAACGGACACCGTCAGTACCCCGGAGATGCTCTTGACGTTGCTGAGGATCGGGTTGACGGTGCTCTGGACCGGGTTTGCGATGCCGGTAACGACCGGGCTGAGGATGTCCGTAACTACCGAACGCGGTAGGCTGACCCCCGAGCAGGCTCCAACGATGTTCGGCGCGGGCGTCGTCTGCGCCGACGCCGACTGCGCCGCGAACAGCGACGTCGTCGCCAGCCCGATCAATGAAGCGCCATCGCGCAGGCGGCGCAGCGTGCGGGTAAAGGTGGGCGACTTTGCAGGATGCGAAGCGAACGTCTTGGCGCCAGTCGGCGTCACGGCGTCTCGATCTTGCGGGCGAACAAACGCGTTGGACATCAAACAACCTCCACTGACGACTGCAACAGCAGCCCTGATTTTCCGCATCGTCGAACTCTAGATTCGACTATCGGAACGGAAGGATGTTCACCCCTGTAATACTAACAGTCTGTTACCGTAATAAATAAGCATACACACGGAACAGAGAAAGCAAGTCGTCGTTATTCTACACAACTTCAATTCATTTCGATTGAAACATAAAACCGTTCTTGTTGCATAGATCAAGTTAGCGACCAGACTGTTGCTGTATCCGGTATTTTGGATCGTTAATGAACACATCCAAATTGGTCGCTATCCAACCGCCCAAGTAAATCCACCGCAATTCGGTTCGATCGGTGCGTTCAACCGCTCGCGCTTGTCATCGGAAGCGAATCGCAAAACCGCGCCGTCACACGGGGTGACGACGCGGTTTCGATCGGTCTTTTGGAGCGTGGTGGAGGCGCGATGGCCCCGTCCGACTACGCCTTTTGCAGATGCCGGCGCCCGAGCAGCTCGGCGATCTGCACTGCGTTCAGCGCGGCGCCCTTACGAAGGTTGTCGCTGACGCACCACAGGTTCAGGCCGTTCTCGACGGTCGGATCCTCGCGCACGCGGCTGATATACGTCGCGAAGTCGCCGACGCACTCGATCGGCGTGATGTACCCCCCGTCCTCGCGCTTATCGACCAGCATGATGCCGGGCGCCTCGCGGAGGATGTTCTGCGCTTCCTCGGCCGAGATCTCATTCTCGAACTCGATGTTGATCGCTTCCGAATGGCCGACGAACACCGGCACGCGGACGCAAGTCGCGGTGACCTTGATCTTCTTGTCGAGGATCTTCTTGGTCTCGACGACCATCTTCCACTCTTCCTTGGTCGAGCCGTCGTCGAGGAAGCTGTCGATGTGCGGGATCACGTTGAACGCGATCTGCTTGGTGAACAGCTTGGGCTCTGCGGGATCGCCGACGAAGATGTTGCGGCTCTGCTCGAACAGCTCGTCCATGCCCGCCTTGCCCGCGCCGGAGACCGACTGGTAGGTCGAGACGACCACGCGCAGGATCTTCGCCGCGTCGTGCAGCGGCTTCAGCGCGACGACCATCTGCGCGGTCGAGCAGTTCGGGTTGGCGATGATGTTGCGGACCTTGTAGCCGTCGATCGCCTCGGGGTTCACCTCGGGCACGATCAGCGGCACGTCGGGGTCCATGCGGTACAGCGACGAATTGTCGATCACCACGCAGCCGGCGGCGGCAGCGATCGGCGCGTAGATCGCCGAACCCTCGGAGCCGATCGCGAACAGCGCCATGTCCCAGCCGTTCCAGTCGAAATGCTCGATGTTCGTGCATTTGATCTGCTTGCCGGTGTCGCCATAGTCGACCATCAACCCCTGGCTGCGCGACGACGCGACGCAGGCGATCTCGTCCGCCGGAAACTCGCGCTCCGCCAGGATGTTGAGGATCTCACGCCCGACATTGCCGGTCGCCCCTGCGACCACCACCCGATAACCCATGTTGTCACTCCGATTGGACTTGGGGCGGGCAGTACCGACGTTGCGCGGCGAGGTCCAACGGCTTTCGACTTGTTGCGCGGATAGGGGGAGTTTGGGGCAGTGGATCGCGGCGCCCTCCCTTCTTTGTTCCCCCGCGAAGGCGGGGGCCCAGTCTGGGCCCCCGCCTTCGCGGGGGAACACGCTTCTTTCCGCTCCAATCCAATAGTAGCACCACCCCGGCGGAGGCCGGGGCCCAATTGGAAAGGTCGCAGTAACAGGGGACCGCGCTCCGTTAGCAACGTTTCCCAATTGGGCCCCGGCCTTCGCCGGGGTGGTGTCGAATGTAAGGTGAGATCCGCCCCCGCTCAATCGTGCGTCCGCGCCTGCCAGGTCGCATGCTCGATCCCGTGCACCTTCGCCAGGTGATCCGTGATCGCATCCAGCTCTTCCGCCGGCACGTTCGTCGCCACCAGCGTAGCCGCGATCTCGACCCGGTCCTCGCCCCGCTCGGTCACGTCCAGCTCCGCCACCTGCAACTGCGCCGCCTCGAGATGCTCGACCACCAGATCGCCGATCGGCCCCGCATCGCCCGCCGCAACCGTCACCATCACGCTATAGGTGGCTTCGATCGTCCGCCCCTCGGTAGGAATCCGGTTGATCCCGTCGACCAGCGGCCGCAGCGCAGTGTTCGCCAGCAGCACCACGAACGTCAGCAAGCCCGCCTCCGCGATCATGTCGCTGCCCGCGCACGACCCCACCGCCGCCGAGCACCACAAGGTCGCCGCGGTGTTGAGCCCGCGGACGTTCATCCCCTCCTTCATGATCACGCCCGCGCCGAGGAAGCCGATCCCCGACACGACGTAAGCAATGATCCGGATCGACTCGACGTCCCCGCCCAGCCGCTGCCCGAGATCGACGAACGCCGCCGACCCGAGTGCGACCAGCGTGTTGGTGCGCAACCCCGCGGTCCGCTGGCGATATTGCCGCTCCGCCCCGATCAGCGTCCCGAACACGAACGCGGCGATATAGCTCACCAGCGTGTCGAGGAACGGCCACAGGTGAAACGTCTCGACGAACCGCACCGGTGTTTACTTCACCGGCGCCGCAGCTGCTTCAGGCACCGGCTTGTCCTTCACTGTCCGGTCGAGGAAGTTCAGGATCGTCCCCCAGACATGCTCGCTGATCCCCGGCCCCGCCACGCGGTGCGTATAGCCGGGGTAGAACATCATCTCGAACGGCGTCGCGGTCGACTGCATCCGCGCGGCAACCTTGGTCGAGTTGTCGAGGAATACATTGTCGTCCGCCATGCCGTGGATCAGCAACAGCGGATCGACGATGCGGTTCGCCTCCTCAACTGCCGCCGACGTCGCATAGCTCGCCGGGTCCTTCGCCGGATCGCCGAGATAGCGCTCGGTATAATGCGTGTCATACAGCTGCCAGTCGGTGACCGGTGCGCCCGAGACGGCTGCCGCATACACGCCCGGCGTCTTCTCCAGCATCTTCAGCGACATATAGCCGCCATACGACCAGCCATAGGTGGCGATCTTGCTCGGCTCGACGAACGGCAGCGACTTCAAATATTTCGCACCCGACAACTGATCCTCGACCTCGACCGTCCCCATCGCGTGATAGATCTGGTCCTCGAACGCCTTGCCGCGGTTATACGAACCACGATTGTCGATCTTGAAGTAAATCCACCCGCGATCGACCAGATACTGCGGCAAGGCACCCTGCCAGCCCCGCGTGACGACCTGACCGGTGCCGGGGCCGCCGTAATGCTCGAAGAACACCGGGTATTTCTTGCCCGGCTCCAGCGGCGGCGTGATCATCTCGTAATGGAGCGTCATGCCGTTCTTCGCCTTCAGCGTGCCGAACTTGGTTTCCTGATGGCTGGCGAGATACGGGTAATAGGGATGCCCCTCGACCACCGCATTCTCGTTGATCCACGATATCCGCTTGCCGGTCGCATCCGCCAGATAGACCTGCGTCGGCTGCTTCGGGTTCGAGCGCGAAATGATAAAGCGGCTCGCGGCACCGTCCATCGTCGCGCTGTTCCACCACCCGGCTTCGGTCAGCTTGGTGATGACGTTCGGCTTGGCGACGTCGACCGAATAGAGCTGCTGCTCGAGCACGTCGTCCTTGTTGCCGAGGAAGAACAGGCGCCCCTTCGCTTCGTCCACGCCGACCAGATCGGTGACGACCCAGTCGCCCTTGGTAAGCTGCGTCCACTTGCCCGACGCGAACCGGTAGAGCTGGCCGTAGCCGCTCCGCTCCGACCGCCAGATCAGGCTCCCGTCCTTGAGCACGTGATACGCGTCGGACAGGTTGAGCCAGCTCTTCACGCCCGACTTCTCGGTGAACAACACCGTCGACTTGCCCGTCGCCGGATCGACGCGGAGCATCTCCAGCAGCTTCTGGTCGCGGCTCTGGCGCTGGACCAGCAGCATCCGGCCATCCGGCGTCCAGTCGACCCGCGCGAGATAGATGTCCGGGTTGGTGCCGAGATCGACCTTCACCTGCCCCGAGCCATCGGGCTTCATGATGTACAGGTCGACCAGCACGTTGGGCGTGCCAGCCGCCGGATAGCGCTGTTCGTAGACCTTGGTCCCGGTCGCGCCGATCGACGCGCGCGTCGCGGTGTGGACCGGCGCCTCGTCGAATCGCTCGACTGCGACATATTGCTCGTCGGGCGACCACCAATAGCCGGTGCGGCGATCCATTTCCTCCTGCGCGACGAACTCCGCCTCGCCGAAGTGGACCGTGCCGCCGCCGCCCGTCGTCACCGCGCGCGCGTCGCCGCCGGCGAGCGGCTGCACGAAGACGTTCTGGTCGCGGACGAACGAGACGAAGCTGCCCCTGGGGCTGACCACCGGGTTCAGCTCGCCGCCGGGCGTGTTGGTCAGCCGCTTCACCTTGCCGTCGAGCCCGGCGAGATACAGGTCGCCGTCGAGTGGCACGAGGATCGATTTGCCATCGGGCGCCCAGTCATACGCGACGATGCCCTTCTGGCCGCCGATCCGCGCACGCTCGCGCTGCATCTTCTCGGCCTCGGTCAGTTCGGCGCCGCTGCCGACGGTCTTCGAATCGACCAGCATCCGCGCTTGGCCCGTCGCGGTATCGACCGCCCACAGATCGAACCGCTCCTTCTCGTCGTCGCGGTTGCGCAAGCTCGTCAGCAGCGTGCCGTCGGGCGACAGGCGGACCGCTTTCGGCTGCGATCCCGACAGGTCCGGATTGCCGAACACGCGCGCCATCGTCAGGTCGCCGGGCTTGGCAGCTTCGACCGGGCGCATCGGTGCAGGGGCGGGTGCAGCGGGGGCAGCCGGCGGCGTTACCTGATCAGCGGCCATCGCGGCGGTTCCGACCGAAGCAAGTGCAAGCCCGAGCAACCATGTGCGCATCCTGTAGTCTCCGTGGGATCATCCCGCCGGATACCGCCCGACGGACCCGAAAATGTTCGGTCGCGCGTTATCGCGGCGGCGTGCGTCGGCGTAAAGGGCGCATCGTGATGCCGAGCGAACCGAAGCGACCCCGACTCGCATCATCGTCATTTCCCTCCAACACGGCATAATGAACGCTCCGTAAACTCCGTCTTTACGTCCTTCGTTTATGGCAAGCGGGACATCGTCGCGGATCGAGCTTTCCGTGGTGCAGCACGGCCGGGGAATGATGGTTTCGAACGCGGGCATACAGGACGGGGAGCCGAGCGAGCGGAGCGCATGGGATGCGTTCGTCACGCTTGCCGACGCGGACGGCAGCGCAGCGCATCCGCATCATGCGCGCCTGATCGCCGGCGGTCCGGGCCAGCGTAACCTTTCCGATGCGGTCCACGCACTGTGCGCGGTCCACGGCGACCATCCCGGCCTGATCGTCGACGTGCTCGCCCGCGCGATCCAGCCCGAGGCATCGGATTGGCTCGCCGTCGCCGCCAGCGGCTTTGCGGACGAGCGCACCTATCTCGCACACCTCACCGCCGCGGTCGGCCCCCTACCCTCGACCCCCGGCCAGGCGGAGAGCGAGTCGGCACTGGTCGGCGAACGTCACGCACTCGAAATGCTCGCCCGTTCGGAGCGTCGTGGATGTGCGACCGGGGCGGTGGCCGCGCTGCTCCATGACTGGCGCGCGATCCGCCGCGTCCTCGATGTCGCCGCCGACCGGTTCGGGGTAGCCGTCCCCACGATCACGCTTCCGTCCGAGACGGACACCGCCGCGCTCGTTGCGGAACTCGGTGCATCGCCCGGTTGCCAGCGCGCGATCCTGTTCGGCGCGCAGCAACTCTTCGCGCAGCACCGCGGCCTGTGGTCGCTGCTCGAAGCGCGATCGAGTGCGCGCGGCGACCTCTGACCGCTTGCGCTGACCGACGCTTCCCCTCTATCCATACCCGGTATTCAGAACCGGACGGGACATCGCATGAAGCGCTTCGAGGGCACCCAGAGCTACGTCGCGACCGACGATTTGAAAGTCGCGGTCAACGCCGCCGTGACGCTGCGCCGTCCGCTGCTGATCAGG
>Ga0247805_1001560_pt1 | contig 10964 bp, 4 predicted proteins | sample UWRJL044104R1_FD_180930 | JGI IMG/M metagenome (GOLD analysis project Ga0247805, IMG submission 180930) | Plant litter microbial communities from Arlington Agricultural Research Station in Wisconsin, United States - UWRJ-L044-104R-1 | ecosystem: Environmental > Terrestrial > Plant litter >...
GCAGGAATGCAAGTGAAATTTTAGGAGAATGTCCTTCTTCTTTACGCAAACTGGCCCAAAAAGTTGCATCAATAATGGTTTCAACCACATGCGCGGTAGGCAGTGGCGCCAGATCTTCTTCCCCACTTTCCCTGGCAGTAGACAAATGCTGTGCAAAAATAGCCTCCACTTTTGGGGCAATAAGCTTGGCTGCCTGATAGGTTGTGCGGTAGATCATGCTATAAAGTTACTATATAATTTACATAGGCACTATCATTTTAAAGCTAAAATTCCGACCAATGTTATAAATTCCGCTCTTGCCATTTGGACTGGAATTGTAATACTCAAAATACTTAAGCCGGTTTAAATTACTTTGATAGGCCAGATTAAACAGGTTATCACCCTGGATAAACAAGTCAAATATCCTCCGCTGTTTTTTATTATTGCAGGTAAAACCAGCACCAGCGTTGATCAGGCTATACCCAGCAGTGCGGGTTTCGGTATCGTCTAAAGCATAAAAACGATTCTGTGCACCATAAGCATCAGCTTCAAGTTTAAAGTATGGTTTACTAAATGTACCCTTTGCTTGCTGGATGCTAATTTTAAATTCTGACCTGAAATGCAATGGAGGCAATAAAGGCAGGTATTGTTCTCCGGTCTTACCGCTCACGTAAGCCAGGCTATTGTTGAAACTGAACCATTTCAAATGATCTGGATGAATGTTTAAGCTGAATTCTGCGCCATACAAACGGGCTTTGGATTGCTGATATTGATAGGTGAGGTTTCCTGGCACAACGACCACGGGATCGCCATTTTCGTCAGCCAGTCTGGCCTGGTAGATGTAATTCTGAATGTTGTTGTTGAAGAGTTCTACACTAATGTCAAGATTTTTGAGGTAGGCGATAAAGCCAATGTCTTGTTGCAAATTAAACTCAGGTACAAAATTCCGGTTTCCCAGGTAAACGATATGCGCTCCCGGATCTAAACCATTTGAGCCGATCTCGGTGATGTTTGGTGCCCGATACCCCCTGGCCAGATTGGCTTTTACCAGTAACCGCTCGGTGATGTTGTAAGTCAGGCCCAGACTTCCTGAAATGCCTTTATAATTGTGATTGAAGGCAGGGAATTGTAAATCTGCCATAGCAGTTTCCGCTCCGGTTGCTCTTTTTCCAAATCCGGTTACCGGATTTTGTCCGACATAGAAATCATTCCAATTGATATTGCGGTGATCGAAACGGAGCCCACCCGATAAGTCTATTTTTCCAAAAGTCTTTTTGGCGAACAAAAAGCCTCCGATATCGAATAAATTATAGTCAGGGATTGGAAAATCTGTCGCGTTCTTACTTTTGTTCTGCTGATACATTCCGCTTACACCCACTGTGGCTTCCAGACCATTAAATTCTGGCAAATTGTATTTGGTATCAAAATTCAAAGAATTCAAAACCACATACAATCCGGGCTGCACAGGCAGCGTAGGATGGTTATACTCCCGTCGTACGCTCTGTTGGCCACCAAGCAATACATCTATTGTACCCTCACTGATTTTAAGCTGACTGGTATTGTACAGACGATAATGCTGAATGTGCTGGTGTAAGGGGATAATCCGATAGGACTTCAATTCAGCATCGCTTACCAGTGGGCGGTTCTTAATGTCATCACCACCGTCCAGAATTTGTTTGGTAAATCTACGGGTTAAAGAATCTCTGCTGCCGTCAGGAATTTCCTGAAGGTTGTTGTAAATGTTTCCCGCAATCTTGGTGTGTCCCCATTTCTTGTTCACCTGTGCACTGGCAGAAAAGTTATATTCTTTAAACCCAGTGCCATAAACAATGCCATCAATGTGATTACGGTAACTGTGCGCTTGTTTACGGGTACCACGGATCAGGTATTTCCAATCATTTTTTACATAGCCCAATCCCAAAGACGTACCAAACATCCCATTGTTGCTTTGATAATCCTGAGTAAGATCACCTTTAAACCCATCTTGTGGAAATGCAGGTACATAAGGAATCATGTTGATAACACCAGCTACTGCATCAGATCCATAAGTTAAACTTGCTGGTCCTTTAACCACTTCTACCCTGCCAATACCATATTGGTCAATTTCAATACCATGCTCATCGCCCCATTGCTGTCCCTCCTGTCGCAACCCATCATATAAGGTAAGTACCCGGTTGTATCCCAGACCGCGTATAAAGGGTTTGGAAATGTTGGGTCCAGTGGTTACGGCACTCACCCCCGGAACACCTTTCACAATCGCATCAATCAAATTGCTGTTCACTTGCTGATCCATGCTGGCCCTTGACAGTACCGCTATCGGAACCGGACTTTTTCTAAGTACAGTGCTACGGCTTACACCTGTTACCACAACCTCGTTCAGATTGGATTCATTTCTAATGTAGCGCTCAATATCCCTTACAGGCGTAATACGCTTTGTAGTGGTGTCTTTTACTGTATCCTTAGCTTTCTCCCTGGTTTGCGCTAAAAGTGTATAAAAAGGAAACAACAGCAACAAGATCAGTACGCTGCATTTTATCTTATGAGAAGTAAATGGTAATGGATAGCTCATATTTTAGTCTGTCTAATTTAATCAACAACAATACAAAACTATAAAAGTTAGACTTACCTAACAAATATAATTTGATATTTATTATTTCTTATATTTGCGACATGCTATCTTATACTGAAGAAAACTATTTAAAGGCCTTATTGATGCTGAGCTTTCAAAATGAAGCACGTCCGGAGGCTGGTACCAACGAAATGGCAGCACATTTGGGGGTAAAACCAGCTACAGCAACTGATATGCTAAAAAAGCTAAAAGAAAAAAACCTGGTGACTTACCAAAAATATGGTAAGATTTTACTGACCGAAGAGGGCAAGAAAAACGGGATTGCGATTTTGAGGAAACATCGGCTATGGGAAACCTTTTTATACGAAAAGCTTGATTTCAGTTGGGATGAAGTACATGAAGTGGCCGAACAGCTGGAGCACATACAGTCGCCAAAACTAGTTAATAAGTTAGATGAGTTTTTGGGCTTCCCAGAATTTGACCCGCACGGTGACCCCATTCCTAAAGCCAACGGGGAAATGCCTTCTTTTGAAAAAACTTTATTATCAGAACTTACAGCAGGAGAAACGGGTAAAGTTACGGCTGTAAAGGATACTTCGACGTTATTTTTACAATACCTGGAGAAACTAAACATCACCATTGGCACCAATATTAAAGTATTGGAGTTGATTGATTTTGACGGCTCCTTAAATATTCAAATAGAAAACGCCCCTAACCGGAGCGTTTCTATGAAATTTGCAGGCAGCTTATACGTTAAACGCTAAGCTACCTGCAGTCGCATTGCAATTAAGGCAATACCTGTGGATTTGTATATTTGATACCAGTTAAAGTAACCGGGCTGGTTAATCCGGATGCTTTAGGGCTCCACTTTTCTGCCGAGAATTTACCATCTGTACCACGGTTTTCCGGCAAATGGGCAGGCATATTGATGTTATAAAACTTTTTCCATGGCATATGGTTCTGATCCATGTAAATGATGCGGTTGGCCATGGAGTTCGAAACTTCTACCTCAAGGATATTTTCTTCGCCAAACAGCTCTGCCGGGATTTCAAATTTATATTCTGGTCCGATTGCTGTACCGATCACTTTGCCATTTAACCTGACATTCACACTTTCCTGTGCATTACCCAGGTCAAGTTGCCAGGCGTCAACCTTGCCAACCTGCTTTTTAACCGAAATGGTATATTTAGCTGTGCCAGAGAAGTTTTTGGCATTGGGATCATTAAATTCTGTCCAGGAACTCAGTTTAGTGGTTTTAGTTGAGGCAGGGAGTACAGGTCCACCTTTGATGAACTGCACATCCCAGGTACCTTTAACTTCCTGTGGTTTAGTGACCATTTTTGCATATGGATAAACAGAACCTTGCTGCTGCTCAGATGAAGTCTGAAGAATACAACTCTCGCCAGGAGAGAGCTGTACATAAACTTTGGTTCCTCCATCACTGTTGTTTAACACAGATGCGTAACCCGTTTGCTCAGTCATCGGGTTAAACACGGCTACAGATCTGGCTGCTGCTTGGATGCTGATCCAGCCATCAATAGCCTTTCCAGTGCTGTTTACGACGAAGTAGTTCATGCCTTTCTCATATTTCCGTCTGGTGACTTCGAAACCCTGATCTACCATCGTTTCTCTCGCTACGCCAGCAAAGCTCAGGGCTTTATCCATGTCATCGCTTAGCACAAAAGCACCCTTTCCAATAGCAGCACGTTTTACGCCGCTAACCTGTGTGTCGTTAAATGTAAGTTGAGCCAGCATCGCTTTAAAAGTCTTTCTACGCTGTTCCAAATCTTTTAATCCAGAAATATCCTTTGGTGCTTTTTTAAACAAGATGATGTTGGCCCCATCTTTAGCCAATTCAAACAGTTTTTGAAAAGTTTCGAGCGGAATATATTCAGGTGCCGGAACCACGACTGTCTGGTAAGTTATACCACCAGTAGCAATCAATTTATCTTGTGAGGACGTTTGCAAAATCTGGCGATCTGAGATAAAATCGAAGCCATAGCCTTTGCTTTGCAAGGCAGCAGCTCCTTCTTCCAATACAGTGCCTTTAAATCCATGATCTATGCCATCAAAGTGCTGTAAAAGCGATTTTCCAGGCTTAGAAAAAGTATCGTGAATAGGCAGATACAGCAAAACATCATTATTTGGCTTTCCTTGTTGCATGAAAGACTGTACATGCGCTACGTAATTGTTCAACTTGGCAAAGTCCGCCCAAAAAGTATTATTTGGCGTAAAATGCACGGCAGCGTAGAACAACCAGCCTGGCCAGGCCGCTTCCTGTGGCGTATAATTCACACCGTGGTAAAAGGTATGGTTTACCCCACCCAGCAAAAATATGTCCATGCGTTTTTTTACATCGCCCAGTTTAGAGAGAAAATGCTCGTTTTCCCAGGTTGCTGACTCAGAAGAGATCAACGCTTTACCGGTAACATTGGCGGCAGAAGAGGCAAACTTAATTCTAAAAATATCGGTTCCCTCGATTTCCGGAATATCGGTAGCCGCATAAAGATCCAGAATATTGGCTGGTGAGCCATGTGCCTGGTTCCGGATCAAAGCACCTCGGTCTTTAGCCCAGGAATGCCATGTTTTGGTATAATTATCGAGTAACAGATCGGAAATGGTTTCTCGGTAATCGCATAGTACACGTTTATCCAGATCGCTTTCCAATTTACCAAACAATGCTGGCAGGTAATCTTTCAGCTCATAGCCCCTGCGCTTTCTAAATTCTTCAAAAAACAGAGGTGTCCAGCTGGCCTCACCGCTGGCATCATCAACTTCATAAGAATCATTAAAGAATGAACGGATTTTACTCAGGTCACTGCCTTTAAAAGCTTCATCAAAGTGTTTCAGGTAATTGCTGGTTGCCTGGTGTGAAAAATGGTCGATGGCATAGCCTTCGCCCCCCGGTCCGGCACGCTCTACCATTTTACCATGCCAGCCTTCAAAAACAGCATATAAAGTCCAGTTTCCTGCTGGTGCTTTCCAATTGAGTTTGCCATCTGCAGTAACTTTAGTGGTCAAGTCTAATTTCGAGCCTTGATCCGAATAAGCGATTAAAGCCTGAAGAGGTAATGGTTTTTGAAAACGGACCTGGTCGAAGGCATGCAACTGGAGATTGGGATTGGATGCGATAGGCTCTTTCAATTTAGAAATATCGATCTTCTCTCCTTCTACCCGAACAATTGGCGCCTGAATGAATTCAATTTTTTCAGTGAGCTGTGCTCCGGATTCGAGTTGATAGATTTTATGTGTTACGTACTTACTTGCATCTTCATTGGTAACCCAGGGGCCACCAAAGGGCCATCCAGAGGCCATAGCCATATCAATCCCCAAACCTAACCTTTGTCCTTCAGATAAAGTGAATTTGAGCACATCAACCCATTTTGGGGAGAGGAAATCAATGAATTGCTTTTCGGAGCCTTTGACGCCGTAAATGGGGGTGATCTCTAATCCACCCAATCCTACCTTCTGATATTCCTCCATCATCCAGGTTAAGCCTTTAGGGCTAACAGCACTTCCCTGCCACCACCAGCGTGCCCAGGGTTTATTCTGTTGGGTAATTTGTGGCCATTTTGGTTTACTAATTTGTGCCGATACATCGGAATTCAGAACAGCGGCGCTTAGAAACGCCGCAACTAAAGCTTGTTGTAATCGTTTGTTCATAGTTTATAATTTGGTTTATTTGTGACGGTTGTATTGAAAGCGTTTTTTTTTAAAGCAAATAAGCCTGTACAAATAGGAATTTGTACAGGCTCTTGTGTTTAATTGAAAGATCGGTTCATCTTAATACCCGGCATTTTGGGAGTATAAGCCTACTTTAACATCAAGCTGACTTTGTGGAACCGGATAGATGATGTAGTTTTTATTGAACGGCTGCATCTGGTGTTTCACGTCGTCTGCAGTGATCCAGGCAGGCATAATGGTTTCGATTTGTCCACTACGTACCAGGTCATGCCAGCGCAAACCTTCACCCACAAATTCTTTTCTGCGTTCTTCCATCAATTGAGCAAGGGTTACATTGCTTTTATTACCTGCTAAGCCGGCTCTTACACGTACCCTGTTCACCACAGCATCTACATCTGTAGCCGTTGAACCCGCAGCGCCATGCAATACACACTCTGCTTTCATCAACAACACATCGGTGTAGCGAATCACGATGAAGTTGATCGGCCAATCTGTTCTTGATGCCGGAACCTTAGTTACATCTACATATTTTACAATAAAGGACTGGGTTTCGGTAGCCCCTTTAGGAATGGTATAACCAGTCTTAATTGCAAAAGTTTTCCGGATATCATTAGCCTCAAAAGAATTTAATAAGTTGTTAGATACCGGGCGTATTTGCAATCCACCCTGAGTGGCAATGCCTAGAGACTGGAAATAACCATCAGGTACCAGTACCCATGGAAAAGTTGCACCTACTTGTGGGTTAAAACCAGTAGCATATTCTACGTTAAAAACCACTTCTTTGTTGTTTTCATTGGCATATCCAAAGATGCTGCTGTAATTATCGATAAAAGAATATTGGTTGCTGCTGATCACTTCATTTAATAAAGTAACTGCCTGGTCCCATTCGTTTAATCCCAATCCTGGACCTTCAATGCCATAGGTTGGCGAAGAACGTGTCATATAAACCAGGGCCAGTAATGATTTTGCGGCATATTTGGTCGCCCGGCCTTTATCTGCAACTGCATATTCAGATGCCATCGGTAAATTGTCACCTGCAAATTTCAAATCGGAAATGATCAGTTGATAAACATCAGCAACAGGACTTCTTGGGATAGTTAAAGCTTCGGCAGCAAGTACAGCGTGATCTGTTAACGGCACTTTACCATAAGTACGTACCAGGTCAAAGTAATAAAAAGCCCTTAAAAATTTAGCCTGTGCCTCATAACGTTTTCTAGTCAAATCATCAGGTAAAATACTGCCATTTTTTACAAGTTGTTCAATCATGGTATTGGCCCTCATGATTCCGTTGAAATCTTTTGCCCAAGCCTCTTCTATGCTGGCATTCGCAGCAATCGTCTTTTGGAAACTGTTGATACCTTCCCAATCGCGTACACCACCTTCCGAGGCTGCATATAAATTGTCTGAACGGGTCTCTGATAAATTCATCAACCGATCCGGGAAAGTACGCAGGTCGTTATAAATGGCATTGTTCCCTTGTAAAAAATCGTTTGGCGTAGTAAAATAAGTATCTATGGTATTGTTAGATATTGGCTGTTGATTCAGTTCTTTTTTACAAGAAACGATGAATATTCCAGCTGCCAATAAAGTATATAGTATTTTTTTCATCTCTTTATGATTTAATAATGATGACCACTGTGTTAAAATGTAAAGTTCAATCCAAGGATTAAGGATTTAGGCAAAGGCAATCCGCCATAATCTCCTGCTTCAGGAAAAAGATCACTTCCACTTAAATTCGTATTACTGGCCTCTGGGTTAAATCCACCTTTATAGCTATCATGTCCAAAAAAGTTTTCTGCAGTAACGTATACTCTTGCACCTTTGATGGCTTTGGTTTTAAACTGTCGGCCTAAGTCGTAACCCATAGTGATGTTACGCACACGGAAGTAATTTGACGAATACAACCAGTCGGTATTTTTAATACGTCCGAAAGTTGAATACGCTTTACCTACTTCTCCAGCACCCGGATCGGCTTCTGAACGCCAGCGATCTCTGTAAAAACCTAACGCATTGTCTGGCACACCCTGTCCGGTTCTGCCTAAAGCACGCCCCAGTAAAGAGTAAATAGATCCTCCGGTCTGACCTTGAACAAGTACGCTCAGGTCAAATCCTTTGTACTTAAAGGTATTGGTCATACCATAAGTCCAGGTTGGGTTTGGTTTACCTAAAATCTGACGGTCATTGGCGTCAATCACACCATCGCCATTGAAATCTACATATTTTGGATCACCAACGGTTTGACTACCAAATAGAGCTACTTTATTGGCTATATCCTGTGCTGTCAAAATTCCGTCTTGCTGAACCACATAAATACTATACATAGGTAAGCCAACTTTTAACACACTGTGAGAAATATCGAAGCTGGAAGGAATTAAAATTTGATCCTGACCTCCACCTAATGAAATTAATTTATTGGCGTTATGACTGGCATTTAAAGAGGTAGTCCATTGGAAATCACCAGTTAAGTTGCGGGTGGTTAATTCAAACTCCACACCTTTATTGCTTACACTTCCGGTATTGGCCAATTGCGTTGGGAATCCAGTTACAAGTGGAATTGGAACGTTTAACAACAAATCGCTACTTACTTTACTGTAGTAGTCTACAGACCCAGTAATGCGGTTATCAAACAAGCCGTAATCTAAACCGATACTTTTTGTTTTAGATTTTTCCCATTTCAAATTGGGGTTAGCCAAATTACCCAATGCCTGACCGAAACCTACAACATTATTAAAAGTATAGTTACCAGCTGTTAATAGACCAAGGGTACTGTAATCTCCGATACTGTAATTACCAGCAACGCCGTAACTCACCCGCAATTTCAAATCACTAATTTGTGGTATCGCTTTCATGAAGCCTTCCTCAGAGATTCTCCATCCTGCTGATGCAGAAGGGAACCAGCCATATTTATTATTTAAACCAAAACGGGATGAACCATCACGTCTCATACTGGCTGATACCAGGTATTTACTTTTATATGCGTATTGAACACGTCCGAAAAATGAGATCAGATTATTCAGATATTCAGATGTACTCGCAGCAATACCTGCCGCAGCGTTTAAAGTCGTGATTCCACTTACACCAAAACCACCTACTGATGACATGGAACTATTCTCCAATTTAGAAGAGTTATAGGCCTGTCCCAATAAAACTGATAAATCATGGTCCTTATTGATCACCTTCGCATAAGACAATGTATTCTCATTTACAAAAGTTCTTTTTCTATAGGTGTTGTATGATCCAGAAGTACCCAGGTTAGGTGTAGTAGTACGCGTATTTAATGAACCAGTTATGGTATAGGGCACATAGCTTTTTGAGGAGTTATCTGTATTGTCTAAGTTAACTGTTGTTTTAAAGGTCAGGTCTTTTAAAATATCATAAGATGCGTAAATGGTACCCAGCGTACGGAATTTTTTAGAAGTACCTATATTGTAAGTCAATTTAGCCAGGGGATCATTGGTAGAAACACCCCAGATGTATTGTGCATTGTTAAACACATTTACACCTCCGGCTTCGTTTTCCTGTATTGGAGACATTGACAGCAACTGGTGTAAAATATTGTCCTTTCCTTCTACACCCGGATCATTGGTAATGGAATAAGTAGGCGTAATGTTTAAACCAAATTTCAATTTATCATTTGCTCTTACTTCCACGTTAGCCCTTGCCGAATAAGCTTCATAGCCCATACCTTTCACCATTCCATCCTGATTGACATAGTTACCGGAAATATAATAGTTTACAATGTCAGTTGCACCACTGGCACTTAACTGATAGTTTTGCGTAATGCCTGTTCTAAAGGTTTCATCCTGCCAGTCGATCACTTTTAAACCACCATAATTAGGCTGAGTCCAACGGTCGTCCAGCATAAAACCAGCGTTAATTTGTCCTGCAGCTAATCCCAATATGGTGCGACGCTGTTCGGTAGTCTGACTGGCCGTTCTGCCAGCGCCAGAGGCTACCCATTGGGCATTGATCATTTCTGTAGCCCGGTCGATCCATTCTGCACCATTTAGCATGTCCAATTTTTTACTGCGCTGTACGGTACCAGCATAGGTGTTCAGGGTAATGCTAGGTTTACCAGTTTTACCTCTTTTTGTCGTAATTAAGACCACTCCGTTTGCTGCACGTGACCCGTAAATTGCAGCTGCAGAAGCATCTTTCAATACCTGAATAGATTCAATATCGTTCGGATTGATATTATCCAGCGGATTTCCAGTCGCAAAATTACCTGAACCATTCACGATATCGCCACCCAAAGGAAAACCATCCAAAACATATAATGGCTCACCACCTGCTGATATGGAATTTGTTCCCCTTACCTGCACGGTAAATCCTTTACCGGGAGTACCACTGGTTTGTTTTACAGAAACACCGGCCATTTGCCCAACCAAAGCCTGGTCAACACGCACAATCGGACGTTCTTCCAGCTGATCGGCCTTAAAAGTAGCCATGGCTCCGGTAACATTCGATTTTTTCTGAGTTCCGTAACCAATCACAACAACTTCGTCCAGCTTGTTATTCTCCTCAGCCAGTTTCACGTTGATGGGGCCGGATTTAAGCACGGGAATTTCTTGCGTAGCATAGCTTAAATATTGATAAACCAAGGTTGCTCCTACAGTAGTCTTAATGGCGTACTGACCGTTACCGTCGGTTGCAACAGCTTGTGTAGTCCCTTTCACCTTTACAGACACTGCAGGCATCGGCAAGCCCTTTTCATCTGTAACCTTGCCAGTTA
>Ga0247805_1001562_pt1 | contig 10960 bp, 8 predicted proteins | sample UWRJL044104R1_FD_180930 | JGI IMG/M metagenome (GOLD analysis project Ga0247805, IMG submission 180930) | Plant litter microbial communities from Arlington Agricultural Research Station in Wisconsin, United States - UWRJ-L044-104R-1 | ecosystem: Environmental > Terrestrial > Plant litter >...
AAGATTCGTTAAAATGGGCAGCGCGTACGTATGTGGTAGCGGCTTTAGGTTCTATTGCTACGTTGTTGTATTATCTTTCTATTTATATGGGAGGAAACAGGAGAAACTAAAATAAAATTTCAAGAATCAATGGCAATTGCAATGATGCCAGTTGAGAGAGAAATAAATTCTAAAAATAGAAATTCCAAATTCCAATAATTATGTATTAATTGGGATTTGGAATTTTTTATTTGCTATTGCAATTGACTTTTGTTATTGTCATTTATTCCGGCATATTTTGCTGTTGCCATTTTATCAAAACAGCAACCTGAGCTTCTGTTAATGCTGGTTTTTTATTTACTGGAGGCATAAATTTACGGTTGTCTTGTGGTAAAGTTACTCTTTCGATAATAGCTCCAATATTTTCTTTTACATGTTCGTAATTCTCAAGCGGTTCTTTTTTGCCTTGAGGCGGCATGTGGCATGGTGTACAACTATTAGCGATAATAGGTTTTACATCGGTGTTGTAACTTAGTTTTTTAGCATCGACATAGTCTTTTCCTTTTCGAGTACTGCTGCAATTGATAAGGAGCATAGATAACGGAATCATCAAGGCAATTAATTGGATTCTTTTTGTCATTTTTTGTGTTGTTTGTTAAGGTTTTTAATCAAAAATACTGAAAAAACAACTTGTGTGCGATTATGATTTGATTTGTATGGGAAAAATTAAACATAAAAAAAGCCATCTCAATGAGATGGCTTTAAGAGATATTTTATAATTAAGTTTATTTTCCTTTGTTAGCTTCAGAAACGTATTTTTCTAAAGCCATTGTCATGGAAGGTGTTCCAGGAGCAGGAGCCATAATATCAACTCTTAATCCGTGGTCTAAAGCTTCTTTTTGAGTAGTGCTTCCAAAAACAGCAATTCTGGTGTTGTTTTGCTTAAAGTCAGGGAAGTTTTTGTATAATGACTTAATTCCTGTTGGACTAAAGAAAGCCAAAACATCATAATACACATCTGCCAAGTCAGACAAATCACTCATTACTGTTTTGTAAAAAGTAGCTTGAGTCCAATCTACCTTTAGATTATTTAAAGTAATCGGTGCTTCAGCATTCAATTGATCTGAGGCGGGTAATAAGAATTTTTCGTCTTTGTATTTTTTAATCAAAGGAGATAAATCGGCAAAATCTTTTGCGCCAACATAAATCTTACGTTTTCTATAAACAACATACTTTTGCAAGTAGAAAGCCACTGCTTCTGATTGACAAAAATATTTCAAACCTTCAGGAACTTTAAAACGCATTTCTTCAGCTACTCTGAAAAAATGATCTACAGCATTTCTACTGGTTAATATAATTGCCGAAAAATTGTTGAGATCAATTTTTTGAAGTCTAATTTCTTTTGCACTCACTCCTTCTATGTGTATAAAAGGGCGGAAATCAATTTTGATTTTATGTTTCTGTTGGAGTTCAAAGTAAGGAGAGTTCTCTACTTTAGGCTCTGGTTGCGATACCAAAATTGTTTTCACTTTCATATTTTAACATTTTCTAAGCGCTCCCTTTTGTAAACAAATAATACATGAAAAAATAAGGAGCTATTTCGAGAGTGCAAAGATATAAAATAAAATAAAACAACTTACTGAATATTAAATTTTGATATTTTTTTATTGAAAGGGAGTAGGTTAGTACGCTTAACACTAGTATTATGCTGATTATTGCTATAGGAATATTCTGTGAAACAGCATTATAGTAAAATAAAACAATATTAATAGGCAAGATGATTAAGCCAATATATGTTCTATAAGTGATTTTTTGGAGGTTAAATTGCTCCATAAATTCTTCAATATTGAAGGTTGTAGCAATAATTTTTTCGATTAAATATTTAGATAATATAAAAAAGATGAGCAGAGTGATGATTTGGATGTACAAAATCCAATCTGTTTTTGCAGCATATCCAAAAATGCTCAAAGAAATCTGGATAAAAAAAGCAAACGAAATTACCTGTACAAAGAACAACGAAATGGTAAAGCTACTTTTAAGTTGGCTGCTATCGCGATAGACTTTAGAATACTTATCCGAAAAAATTAAATTAATAAAATCGCCAAAACGATTTCCGTAAATTGATCTGGTAATGGCAATAATACCAAAGGCTAAAACAAATAAAAGGGTAGCCCAGTCTTTGCTTTCGGTGATTCTTGGATGTAATAGATATTCTGTCATAGCAAAAGCAAAATTAGTAAAATTTTATATCAATATTTTTATTATAAAATTATTATGAATCAAATGGCATAAAAAGGTTACTTTTGCGTTGAAATTTCTAGAAACATGAATAATTGTATTGTTATAATTCCAACCTATAACGAGATTGAAAATATTGAGAGCATCATTAGAGCTGCGCTTTCTCAACACAAGCATTTTCATGTTCTTATAGTGGATGATAATTCTCCAGATCATACAGCTGATAAGGTTCGGTTATTGCAAACGGAATTTGAAGGGCGTTTATTTCTAGAAAACAGAAAACAAAAATCAGGTTTAGGAACCGCATATGTACATGGTTTTAAGTGGGCATTAGCTAATAATTATGAGTTTATTTTCGAAATGGATGCCGATTTTTCACACAATCCTAATGATTTAGAAAAATTGTATAATGCTTGTCATTTTGGAGATGCTGATTTAGCTATTGGTTCCCGTTATGTTACAGGAGTAAATGTGGTGAACTGGCCTTTAAACCGCGTGTTGCTTTCTTATTTTGCTTCGGTTTATGTTCGAATGATTACCGGAATGGTGATTCATGATGCAACAGCTGGTTTTGTTTGTTATAAACGTAGCGTTTTAGAAAAAATAAACTTAGATAAAATAAAATTTGTGGGTTATGCTTTTCAAATAGAAATGAAATACCGCACTTTTTGTAATAATTTTAAAATTACCGAAGTACCAATTATTTTTACCGATCGTACTAAAGGTCAGTCAAAAATGAGTAATTCAATAATAGTAGAAGCTGTTTTTGGGGTTATTTCGCTTAGATTAAAAAAATTAGTAAATAGATTATAATATAAAAGACAATGAATAGGGTTTTAATTAAGAATGCCAAAATAGTAAATGAAGGGGTAATTTTTGAAGGCGATGTATTAATTGAGAATGACTTAATTGTTGAGATTTCAGAAAGCATTAGTGCAAAATCATCCGATTGTAAAATTATAGATGCCGAAGGGAATTATTTAATTCCGGGTGCTATTGACGATCAGGTGCACTTTAGAGAGCCAGGGTTAACGCACAAAGGTGATATTGAATCAGAATCTAAAGCTGCGGTTGCAGGTGGGATTACTTCATTTATCGAGCAGCCTAACACGGTTCCTAATGCAGTTACTCAGGAAATCTTAGAAGAAAAATACCAGTTGGCTGCCGAGAAATCGTATGCGAATTATTCGTTTATGATGGGTGCAACCAATGATAATTTAGAAGAAGTTCTAAAAACCAATCCAAAAAATGTTGCTGGAATTAAGATATTTTTAGGTTCTTCAACCGGAAATATGTTGGTAGATAATGAAGCTACTTTGGAAAGAATATTTTCAAGTACGCCAATGTTAATTGCAGTTCATTGTGAGGATGAAGCCACTATTAGAGCTAATACTGAAAAATACATTGCTGAATATGGTGATGACGTTCCGGTAACGGTGCATCATTTAATAAGAAGCGAAGAAGCTTGTTATTTGTCTTCTTCAAAAGCAATTGCTTTGGCAAAGAAAACTGGTGCTCGTTTGCATATTTTTCATCTTTCTACCGCTAAAGAAATGGATTTGTTTACCAATAAAATTCCATTGGAAGACAAGAAAATTACGGCTGAGGTTTGTGTGCATCATTTGTGGTTTACCAATGATGATTATGCAACCAAAGGCAATTTCATCAAATGGAATCCAGCGGTAAAAACTGCAGCAGACAGAGATGCTTTATGGAAAGCGTTGAATGATGACAGAATAGATGTTATTGCTACAGATCATGCGCCTCATACATTAGAAGAGAAAAAACAATCGTATTTGAAAGCGCCATCAGGAGGACCATTAGTACAACATGCAGTTGTGGCTATGTTTGAAGCGCATCATCAGGGAAAAATTAGTGTAGAGAAAATTGTGGAAAAAATGAGCCACAATCCAGCTAAGATTTTCAAGATAGAAAAACGTGGTTTTATCAAAGAAGGCTATTATGCCGATTTGGTAATTGTAAATTCAGGTTTGCCTTGGGGTGTAAAAAAAGAGAATATTTTTGCTAAATGCGGATGGTCTCCTTTTGAAGGATATACATTCAAATCCAGAATTACGCATACTTTTGTAAATGGACAATTAGTATATAATGCTTTTAAAGTAAAAAATGTTCGCGCTGGAAAAAGACTTTTATTTGATCGATAGGGAATGAAAAAAACGGTATCATTTTTAGTAATTGTAATGTTGCTTTTTAGCTGTAAGGAAGAGGTGGTTGAAAAACCAGATCGTCTTATTGATAAAGAAGTAATGGAGAATATTATATATGATATGTCGCTTCTGGATGCGATAAAATACAATGAACCCAGCACAACCGAAAAATACAAAGTCAATCCAAAAGAATTTATTTATAAAAAATACAAGGTAGATAGTGCTCAATTTGCACAAAGCAATATTTATTATGCATCTAATTTTGATGAATACAAAGAGATGTATGATAATGTAGTAAAACGCATTGATGGTAAAAAGACAGTTTTGGATTCTATAATCAAAAAAGAAGTTAAAAGAGATTCTTTGATTGCAGTAAAAAGAAAGCAGGATTCTATCAAAGCGGTTAACAAGGTGGCTTTGGCTAAGAAAAAAGATTCTTTACAAAAGATTAAGAAAAAAGACAGCTTGCTTTTGTTGAAGAAAAAACCAAAAAAGGTAAAGACTTCTGAAATAAAATCAAAGGTGATTAAAAACGGAGTTAAGGTTAATTAACGCGATACGTTTGTTTGATGTATTGATGTACATCTAGAAAAGAAGTGTTTAATCTAGTTTTGATTTTGTTATTTGAATATTGGTCTTTTCTTAAAAATGAACGAGCAGTATCTCTGGATAGATTATTCGTTTTTTGAGTAAACAGACTAAAAATCCAATACAATCTCCATGTAATTCCCATAATAAAAGGCTTGGCTTCTATGCTAGGCCTTTTTACTTTTAGAGTATCTGCAATGGTGTTAAAAAGGGTTTTAAAAACAATATTTTCGGCAATTAGAATAAAGCGTTCGCCCGAAATATAGCTTTGCATTAATTGGTACATATTTTTTACAACATCGTCTACAACAACAAAACCAGTGCTTCCAAAGGTGTAAAATGTCAAACCATCTTTAATTTTTTTAATGAGTTGTCCGCTGCCCTGATCTTCAAATCCAGGTCCAATGATAACACCAGGATTAACAATAATTACATTTAAACCTTCTTGTTGTCCACGCCAAATTTCCATTTCGGCACCATATTTAGAAATAGCATAATCGCTATGGTGTTTTTCCGGATTCCATTCGGTTTCTTCAGTTATTACCGTTTCGTGTGCGGCTAAATCGCCAAGAGCGGCAACAGAACTTACGTAACATAGTTTTTGAACTCCTTTCGCAAGACAAAAATTAACCATGTTTGCTGTTCCTTCGATATTTATTTTTCGAAGTAAATTTTCGTCCTTTGGATCAAATGAAATCAAAGCTGCACAATGATATACTCTGGTAATATTGACAAAAGCATGTTCTAGCGAAGGAACGTCAAGAATATCAGCATGCACCCATTCGATAGCATCAAACAAAGCCAATTTGTTGTAGCGCTGAAATAAGGATTTTGTTTTCTGAATATTATTTTTCTTGCGATAAATTGCACGAACGTTTTCTCCATTTTCTAATAAATGAAGTAATAAATGCGCGCCTACTAAACCGGTTCCTCCTGTAACTAAAATCATAAATACAAATGTAACAATTTATCAATTTTATAAGGTAACAATTAGCATTTTAGATATTTTTTTCAAATTGGTACATTTTCAAATTTTCAAATTGTGTAATTAAAGTTATCTTTGCGTACTCAAAGCCTGAAAGGCTTAACTGACGAAGCAAATTGATTAGAAAACATGAAGAATTTTATTGAAGAAGTAACTTGGAGAGGAATGCTCCACGATGTTATGCCAGGCACCGAAGAACATTTGATGGAACAAATGCGTGTGGCGTATGTGGGGATTGACCCAACTGCAGATTCATTACATATAGGACATTTAGTAGGAGTAATGTTATTGAAACATTTTCAAATAGCCGGTCACAAACCTTTAGCCTTAGTAGGTGGAGCAACAGGGATGATTGGTGATCCATCTGGAAAGTCTAACGAAAGAAATTTATTAGACGAAGCTACTTTACGTCACAATCAGGAAGCGATAAAAGCACAATTGGCTCGTTTCTTAGATTTTACTTCGGCTGCGCCAAATGCTGCTGAGTTAGTAAATAACTACGATTGGATGAAGAATTTCTCCTTTTTGGAATTCATCCGTGATGTAGGGAAACACATTACTGTAAACTACATGATGGCAAAAGATTCGGTAAAGAAACGTTTGTCTTCTGAAGCTGCCGAAGGAATGTCGTTCACGGAATTTACGTACCAATTGGTTCAGGGTTACGATTTCTTGCATTTGTACAGAGATAAAAGTTGTACGTTGCAAATGGGAGGAAGCGACCAGTGGGGAAATATCACCACTGGAACCGAATTAGTGCGCAGAATAGCAAGCGGAAAAGCTTATGCTTTAACTTGTCCTTTGATTACAAAAGCCGACGGAACTAAGTTTGGAAAATCTGAAGGTGGAAATATCTGGTTGGATTCAGCTAGAACTTCTCCGTATAAGTTTTACCAATATTGGTTGAATACATCAGATATTGATGCCGAAAAATACATTAAGATTTTTACTTTTTTATCGAAAGAAGAAATCGAAGATTTAACTGAAAAACATAGAGAAGCACCACATTTGCGTTTGTTGCAAAAACGTTTGGCTGAAGAAATTACCGTAATGGTACATTCGGCAGAAGATTTAGAAAATGCTATAAAAGCATCTGGAATTCTTTTTGGAAATGCTACTGCCGAAGATTTGAAACAATTAGACGAAGCAACTTTCTTAGAAGTTTTTGATGGAGTTCCACAAGCTGAAATTGCAAGAACAGAAATCGAAGCTGGAATTAATATTGTAGATGTTTTAAACGAAAAAACAGGCTTTTTTAAATCGAATGGCGAAGCAAGAAGAGCTTTGACTGCTAATTCTATTTCGGTTAATAGAGAAAAAGTAAAAGAAGATTTTGCGCTTTCAAGCAAAGATTTAATTAACAATCAGTTTGTTTTGTTGCAAAGTGGAAAGAAAAACTATTTTGTAGTGAGAGTGCTATAATAAGAGATTCTAAATAATTATACCTAAGTTAAAAACCTGATAATATAATGTTATCAGGTTTTTCTATTTTCTAAAGGATGTTTTTCTATTTTTGGATTTTAAAAATTAGTATGAGAAAGCAACAAATTTGGTCTTGTGTAGTTTTTTTTCTTGTGTTTTCTTTCTTGTCTCTGTCAGGATTGAAAGCTCAAAATCTTTTTTTTGAAAAAATTTCTGGAAGGGAAGCAAATCCTGTAACTCAAATTCATGGTATCACTAAAGATTCTATAGGTTACATTTGGTTTGGAAGCTGGAATGGTGCTTATCGTTATGACGGAAAAACATTCGACTTCTTTTATCACAATCCAAAAGACAAAACTTCATTACCCAATAATAGAATACGAAATATTGTTTCAGATAAGAAATTAGGACTTTGGTTTCTAACCTTCGATAGAAAATACGTTCGGTTTAATTATCAGCTCAATTCTTTTACAATTATTGCTGATAATAAAGTACCCAAAATGATAATTGACAAACTGGCGAGCAATTCCAGTGAGTTAAATAAAAACCGAATTATTGATGGGAAAAGATATTCTTTATCCTCACATTTATTTACATCTCAGGATATCAAATCAGGGGAAGTGTATAGTTACACGGCTAATATTAACCGTCCGGGACAATTATTAGACGATTATATTACAAGTTTTTTTATAGATGACGAAAATATTATTTGGTTAGGAACCAGAGGTGGCGATGTCTATAAGGCAAATCCACGCAGAAATCCTTTTGAATTGCATTACAGTTATAGAAAAGCCAGTGAAAACAGCAAATTAGCAACTGTTAAAGGCATTTTAAAAGTAGATGATAAAATTTGGTTAGCTACAGATGAAGGAATACTTATTTACAATAATAACGGCTTAGATTCTAATCATCCTTTTTATAAATCGAATAGTCAGGTTAAAAATGCGCGTAGTTTTTTTAAGGACAATAAAGGTCGAATTTGGATAGGTGGCGGTAATGGATTAGAATGTTACGATCCTAAAACCAATCAGTGTAAGGTTGTAATCAATAGAGTTTTATGTCCTAATTTAAACATTTGGTCTGTTTATGCCTTAGAAGTATCTGGGAATAATTTGTGGGTAGGTTTGTACAATGGTTTAGCTTGTATCAATTTAGCCAACGATAAAATCAACTTTTACGATTTAACTACCACTATCAATAATGGTAGTGTAATGGATGTTTTATCGGTGAACAATCAGGAATTGTGGTTAGCAACTGAGGGAAGCGGTGTTATCCGATTGAAAATAAATAGTCAGGGCAAAATATATGATAAACTAGCGCTCAATACTTTTGATAAACATCTTAAAAATAAGATTTCAGGAAATATTATCTATGCTTTACATAGAGACAAACGAGGTTCAATTTGGGTTGGTTCTAGCGAAGGATTGAATAAAATTGATACAAAAACCAATCCGATGCGAATTGAAAAAATACAATTGCAATCGGAAAGTCCTAATATTTATATTTCTTCGATAACTGATGATGCTAAAGGAAATCTTTGGATAGCCCACAAACAGGGACTTTCAATGATTGATATTGGAACCAATAAAATTTCTAATTACAGAAGAGAAGATCAGTTTGGATCATGGACTTTTTCAGAAAGAGCTTTCTATAAGGATGTAGCCAATCAGAAAATATATTTTGGAGACAAAAATGGCTATCTCTCTTTTCGTCCTGATGAAATTAGAGCGAATTCCGTTAATGATAAGTTGATTTTTAAAACTTTGTATCTGTCGAATGAAAAAGTGATTCCGATGGATACCATTAATGGACAAACTGTTTTGGCCAAAGATTTATCGCAAACCCAATCGATTCAATTGGATTATGAAAATAGAAGTTTTGCAATAGAATTAGCTTCGCTTAATTATAATAATACGAATAAAACGGTTTATGAATATACCTTAGAAGGCTATGAAGATAAATGGATTAAGACCAATGGTAGTAAAATAACCTATAACAAACTGCCTCCGGGGAATTATGTTTTTAAAGTGCGTATTGTTTCACCAAATGATGCAAAATCGCCAATAAAAGTATTGAATGTTACTATCAGTGCGCCTTGGTACGGAACCTGGCTGGCTAAAATTAGTTTTTTTATTATTTTATTGGGAATAGCTTTTTGGATTTTTAGAGAAATATTATACCGCGACCGTTTGAAAAATGAAATCAAACTGGAACGATTGAATACCGAAAGACAGGAAGCTTTAAACAAAGAAAAAATTGAGTTTTTTACTAATATTTCCCATGATTTAAAAACGCCATTAACACTAATTGTAGATCCTTTAAAACGCATTCAGGATGAAAAAGTAGCACCCGAAGATAAAGAAGTTTATTTTTCAATAGTCAATAGAAACATCAGTTATTTGACCAAGTTGATTCATCAGATTTTGGATTTCCGAAAATCAGAAATGGGCAAACTGAAATTAAATACTACGGTTCAAAATTTTAGTGCTTTTATAGAAGAATGCTACACTTCGTTCCAATTTATAGCGGCGAAGCGAAATATAACACTTCAACTTCAGATAGACAAAACGCCTTTGTATTGCGCTTTGGATTTCGAAAAAACACAACAAATTATTGTGAATATTGTTTCAAATGCTTTTCAATATACTTCTGATGGAGGATCAGTTATACTTTCGGCGGCTCTTAATGAAGCAGAATCTAATTTGGAAATTACAGTTGAAGACAATGGTATCGGAATCAATGCTACCGAATTAGAGAAAATATTCGAACCTTTTAATAACGTTGGACCTAGTCCGTATCATGGATATTCTTCCGGAATAGGATTATCCTTAACCCGAAATTTAATAGAACTTTTAAAAGGAACTATTGCCATAGAAAGTACACCTGACAAAGGAACTAAAGTATTAATTAGTTTGCCTTATGAAGTCGCTACAATAGAGCATAGTGTTCCGGTTAAAGTGGAAGAAATTCATCAGAAGGACAATTATGATGAAAATCAGGAAGTGGAAAGAGAACAAACTCCATTCGAAAGTACAAAACCCACACTGCTTATTGTAGAAGACAATCCTGATGTACAAACTTATTTAAATAAAGAATTATCAAAAGAGTATACTTTGATTCAGGAATTTGATGGTAAAAAAGGACTTGAAGCTGCGATACAATTTATTCCGGATATTATTGTTTCGGATATTATGATGCCCGAAATGCAGGGAACAGAATTTTGTAGAGAATTGAAAGCTAATGAAAATACTAATCATATTCCGCTGATTTTTTTAACAGCAAAAGGTTCTGATGAAAACCAAATTGAAGGATACAATCTTGGTGCGGAAGCTTATGTCATGAAACCGTTTAATGTAGATGTTTTAAATGCACAAATAAAAAGTGTTTTAGAAAACAGAATCATTTTGCAAAACCGATTGGGAACAATCAAAAAGATTGAGCAATTGCAACAGGAAGTGCCTGATCAGGATAATGAATTTCTTGAAAAAGTAATTGAAAAAATCAACCTCAACATTGAAGAAACTGATTTTAATTCAGATGAATTGGCGCAAGCTTTAGGGATTAGTCAAAGACAGCTGTA
>Ga0247805_1001567_pt1 | contig 10946 bp, 8 predicted proteins | sample UWRJL044104R1_FD_180930 | JGI IMG/M metagenome (GOLD analysis project Ga0247805, IMG submission 180930) | Plant litter microbial communities from Arlington Agricultural Research Station in Wisconsin, United States - UWRJ-L044-104R-1 | ecosystem: Environmental > Terrestrial > Plant litter >...
CACTGACTTGTCCAGATCGCTCGGGTCCAGGCCCCACTGTTTGCGCGTGTAGCCCTGGAAGAACTTCTCGTACAGCTCGCGACCTATCTGGTTGATGACCACGTCTTCCGAAGTACGAATGGCCGATACCGGCTCGGCTCGCTCGGCGAGAAACACCTCGGCCTCTTCCGGCGTCATCGACAATCCGTACAACGTGTTGAGGGTGGTCAGGTTGATCGGAATCGGCACCAAATGCTCATCGACCTGAGCCAGCACGCGGTGCTCATACAGGCGCCATTCGGTGAATTGCGAGAGGTAGTCAACGATGCGCTGAGCGTTGGTGTGAAAGATGTGCGGGCCATAGCGATGGACCATGACCCCGGCGGCATCAAGATGGTCGTAGGCGTTGCCGCCGATGTGTTCGCGGCGATCTATTAGCAAGACCTTTTTGCCCAACCCTGCGGCGAGGCGCTCGGCGATCACACTGCCGGCAAAACCGGCGCCGACGATGAGGTAGTCATAACCGCCTTTCGATGAGGGCGACGACGCATTGATGGCCTGTTCAAGGGTTACCTGAGGCATTCGATCTGCTCCTTCATGAAGCGGCTGGTGGTGTCCCACGACATGCCGTCGAGGGCGGCGTCGGCGCTCTGCAGAAATTCCGCCGAGCCCTTCAGGCCCAGGGCAGCATCGATGGCGGCCACGAACGCACCGGCAGTGTCGGCGATGGTCACGGCGCCGCTCTGGCCGTAGCCGCGGATGACGTCATGGATTGGCGTTGACACCACCGGACAGCCCCCCGCCAGATACTCTGGCGTCTTGGTCGGGCTGATGAACCGCGTGGATTCATTGATCGCGAACGGCATCAATGCGACGTCCCAGCCGGCCAGGTACGCGGGCAGCTCGTCGTAGCTTTTGCCGCCGAGGTAGTGAATGTTGGGCAGCTGCGGCAACGTTGCCGGATCGATTTTCACCACCGGCCCGATCAACACGATCTGCCAGTCAGGGCGCAGGGTGGCGAGCTTTTCGACGAGCTCGATATCGAAGCGCTCGTCAATGACGCCAAAAAAGCCCATGCGAGGATGGGCAATGTCGGCCTGATCGCCAGGATCGGCGAGGCCATCGCGGGCAGCGGCGAAATGCGCGATGTCGACACTGCTCGGCACCGGGTGGGCGTTGTCGTGTTGCCGCTGCTTGACCTCCCACAGGCTGTAGCCGCCGGTAAACACCACGTCGGCACGGGCCATCAGCTCGCGTTCCATGTCGACCAGTCGCACTGGCGCACCGCGGAACGCCGAAAGCTCGTCCATGCAGTCGAAGATCGTCACGTTGCCTTTCAGATGGTCGGTGAACGCCAGGCTCATGGGCGTCAGGTACCACAGCAACAGCTCCGCGTCGCCCCGCGCCAGCAGCATCTCGTCCAGCAGTTGACGCTGGGCCTCGGCAATCTGTTCTTCGCTCAGACCGTGGGCCAGTCGCGGCACGATGACTTCAATGCCCGGTGCCGGCTGCGAGTGATCCAGACGTGGCGTAGCGCGGTCTTCAGCCAGGTCTTCAAACACAGGCTCTTCAAAAAAGATCACGTCGTAATCGCGGGCCAGACGCGACATCACATGCTGAGGCCGCTGATAAACGAAGCCCCAGCGCAGGTGCGAGAGGCACAACAGCGTCGGGCGCGTTCGTTGGGTGGGCTGCAGCGGATTGTCGATGGCGACGGCGGATAACGAGTCGGGCTGTTCGGCAAGATTCATGGCGACTTCCTTTCTGAAAGGGACTGGCTGAAGGCCTGAACTTCCTTGGCTTCAACATCGAAGAGCGCGCGGCAGTCAGTGACTGATTGCGCGACTCATGAAGCTTGGAAGGCTGCGCCGCTTCGGCCGTTCAGCGTAGCCGCGCGATTACCGATGAACAGCATGTACCGGTGGATCATCGTGTTTGAACTCCGCGCGGTCGGTGTGCCCATAACTTGGACAGACACAGGTTTGCGTCGGCTGATTTCAGCCCGCCATGCCCATCGCAGGATGCCCGGCCACATGTCGCCGGGGTGCGTTCGAGGGATTGCAGATGATTTTGATAACCGGCGGTGCAGGCTACATCGGCGCACACGTGGCGCTGGAATTGATGAACCAGGGCGATGACGTGTTGATCCTGGATAATCTTTGCAACAGCTACCGCTCGACCCTTGATCGCATCGCCACCCTGACGGGCCGCCGCCCCGGATTCGTGCTCGGCGACGTGCGCAATCGCGCCCTGCTCGACACGATTTTTGCCGATTACCCCATCGAAGCCGTTATCCACTGCGCAGGTTTGAAAGCCGTGGGCGAGAGCGTCCGCGAGCCGCTGCGTTATTACGACACCAACGTCGGCGGCACTGTGACGCTGTGTCAGGCCATGGCCCACGCCGGGGTGTTCACGCTGTTGTTCAGTTCATCAGCGACGGTGTACGGGGATTGCTTGAAGATGCCCATCGACGAGACCTGCGCCACCGGGCAGCCGACCAATCCGTATGGTCAGTCCAAGCTGATGGCCGAGAATGTGATGAAGAGCATGGTCTGTTCGGACGAGCGCTGGTCGGTGGGTTTGCTGCGCTATTTCAATCCGATCGGCGCGCATAGGTCGGGGTTGCTGGGCGAGGCGCCCACCAGTACGCCGAATAATCTGTTGCCGTATTTGTTGCAGGTGGCCAGCGGGCAGCGCGCGGCACTGAGTGTGTTCGGGCGTGATTACGAGACGCCGGACGGTACGGGGGTGCGTGATTACATTCATGTGGTGGATCTGGCCGAGGGGCACGTGAAGGCGCTGGATGCGCTGCGCCATCAGCATGGTGTGCATGTCTGGAACCTGGGCACGGGGCTGGGCTATTCGGTGCTGGAGGTGGTGCGGGCGTTCGAGAAGGTCTCGGGGATTTCGGTGCCGCTGGTGTTTGAGGGACGCCGCGCCGGGGACATTGCGCGGTGCTGGGCGGATCCTGAGAAAGCGCTGAGCGAGTTGGGCTGGAGCGCGCGGCGGTCGCTGGAGCGGATGTTGGCGGATGCCTGGCGGTGGGAGTGCCATTTGCACGAGGCCGAAGCGGTGCCGCTCGTTAGCTGACGCTTTGGGTCAAGCTCAAGAGCGTCGGCAAACCAAGAGCAAGAGCGTCGGCCTAACGGCCTCGGGTTTCGCCTTCGGCGAGTTACTTGGAAAAGCACCCCAAGTAACCAAGGGTGCTTGCTCCTGGTTGGGCCCTTCGTTCCTCAGGGTTCCTTCACTTCGGTCTCGCTCCGTGGGCCCGCGCCGAACGGGCATCCATGCCCTGACGGCGCTCTCGCCGCATCCATGCGGCTCGGCCCACTCCGCGAAACCTGCGTTCAGCCTGCACCCAAGTCGCGATTGGCGGTGACTGGACCTTCTGTGTATGAAGATCAAAAGCAGATCAACGGCTTCCCGGCTGAAGCCGGTCCCACTGACCGCATGAGATGCTTATAGTGGGACCGGCTTTAGCCGGGAATGCGCACGTATGAACACCCTCTTATTTCACTGCCTTACGCTGACTTCCAAGTCACCGAAATGTGAGGGGACTGATTTATTTACAGCGCTTCACCGTAAATCAATCTGTCCCCGGCTCGTGAAGCGCATCTGACTCACGCCGGCTTCCACGTCACGGCATCGATACCCAATCGCTCGGCCTTGGGCTTGGACAGTTTGATGGCTCTGTCGCTCCGGTATTTGGGGATGTCGGCCACGCCAGCGTCGACTGCAGCCCAGTGCCACGCCTCAGCGTTGTCCATTTGCTTGGCGCACACGTAGAACCATCGTGGCTTGCCATGGAAAAGGTATTCGATGCGGTAGTGTTGGGTATGTTGCATGGTCTTGATCTCGTTCACAGGATCGGTTTCGTGGTTTGGTTTCCATTGTGGGTGGACGACTGACTCACCGCAGGGGGGTTAACGCTGCAGACTAGGGATCCGCCTGGGGCGCGACGGATCGACTATTGGTGCCAGGAGGCGAAGGTTTGCCCGGCTGCATGACGTGGCCGCGACCGGTAGGGTCTGCCAACTGCACTGCATCGCCGTGCTGCCAGGCATCGGCGCCCTTGAGCACCGGCTGGACCTGTATGTCCGCGCGTTCCGAGCGTTTCTTTTCGGTATCGATGGCCATGCGGCGGTTGCGCTGCTCAACCATGGCAGGGTCTGCCTGGCCGTCGGCGGTAAAGCCCATCATCAATTGCGGGACGCCCAATGGCAGGCGCTTGTCCTGATCGGTGTGCCAGGTGTGCCAAGTTTTGCCATAGGTATTGGCAAGCTTGGCCATCAACGCGTGTTCGGCACTGGCCGGAATACCCGGCGCCACCAGTTGCCCCGACTTCACTTCGTGGGCGTGGCTGTGCCAGAGGCGCTTCTCGCCCTCGGGCAGCTGATTGAACAAGTCAGCGCTGATGATGTACTCGACGCCCATCAACTTGGCGTCTCGCACGTTGCCATCGTAAATCACACACTGAATGAACTCTTCGCTGAGCACCGAGCAGTAGTGATGGGCTTCCATTTGCACATCGGGATGACCGTTATAGAAATGAAAGCCATCCAGATAGGCATTCAGAGCCTCGACGGGCGGACGCGACTGCAAGGTGGCGGCGCCTGCATCGAGAACGCTGAGGGTTGCACTGGTTGGCTTGCCGGGACTCGGCACACTTGAGCGAGTGTCATCACCTGCGCAACCGGTTAACACCAGGCCGGCCAGTGCCGCCGATAGCGCCAGCCTCGGGCTGACCCGGGCTGCATCACTCACCAATACCCGTTCAGGGAATAACCGCATGGGAAGTCTCCATAGCTGAGGCCTCAGGCTTTCAAGGGCGGCTTCGTGCCGCGTTATAACTGGGCGGTAAACCCATTGAATCGAGGAGCTGCTTAAAAGCCGGCGCAGACAATGCGCCGGTAAAGGATGGACCGGCCGACAATCGCGGATGTTCAGCTTAAATTTCAAGATTGGAGACGAGCGGCTAATAACGAGTACCGACCCCTTAGTGCGAGTTATTCAACTAACAATGCATCCATAACGCGAGCGGGTGTGAATCATTCATTTGGATAGGGGCAAAGTACCGTCAACTAGTGCTCCACGCCACTCATCCGCCATTTATCAAACCGTCTCAACGATTAAACATTGAAGCGCATCGGATTAGTTGTCCGTCGGATATACCGGGCGCCATCTCATTAGTTGATATCGGAGAGCCATCATGACAACCGCCAACAAAAATCCGGCAATTTTGCCAATGATCGTGAGAAGGCCTCTCAGGCCGGGAGAAAAGGCGGCCAGGCGTCCGGGGGCAACTTCGCCAACGACCGCGTCAAGGCCTCCGAAGCGGGGAAAAAAGGCGGCCAGAACAGCCATGGCGGAGGTCGTCGATCATCTGTCGATTAAGTAGCGTGACCTGCCTGAAGGGCGGTCCCGCCGCCCTACTCGCTACCGGTCATTCCGTCGTCCGCCTGTGACCCCAAGCCAAGGTACGGTAGTTACGCGTTCTCTCCCCCTGCAATACGCTCAGCCTGATCGCGCCCTCGGACGAGCCCCTGCTCGACGGTCCAGTCAGAGGCTGGAAGTCTTTCTAACGCTTCGACCACTCTTTCGCCGTCCGCAGCATAAACGCACACCAGTACTTCAACGGCCTCTTCATGGGCACGTGCACGAACTTCCAGCTGACAGCCGTTTTCTGCCGCCTCGCTGTACGACTCGTCGTCGGCCGTTAGTTGCACCCACTGCTGATAAACATCACCACGATCAAACATGAAAAGCTCCCTGGTTTGGCTGTAAATGAGTGTTGATACTTATTAAAACCCGATGACCCTTCCTGTACCTGACCGCTGCATGAGTTGGCAGCGGCACGCTGAAGGACTGCCGTCACTTCCAGCCCAACTGCTTCTGGATATCACGGCGATAAGGGGTGTCGATCTGGGCCGGTACTTGGCGGATGTAATCCCGGGCATGTTCGAGTTTCTCCCCCGTCAGGCTTCGCAGGTACGCAACAGCGTCCTCGCTCGTCGGCAAATGCCCCTCGCTGTGAAGGCGCGGCGGGAGTGCTGTCCAGACCAGCGCATCGACCTGGCGCTCCCTCGCCCAATGAGCCAGCGGGCCCGTTGAAGACCCATGCGCCCGATACACGCCGATACCGTCTTCGCGTTGTGCCGGGATCTGCTCACGCTCACGCAGCGCACTGCACGCCTGCTCAAGTGATTCGGTGGCCAGGACCGTCCACAAGACCCGGCATGGCGGTGCGTTGAGACAGATTGCAGTGGCCAGCTCACCGCCGTCACCTATCCGCGAGAATTCGACTGGCAAAGCCGGCCCATCCATGAACCACTCACTGGCGACCGGCAGTGCGTCCGGCTTCCATATCAATGAGCCCCAACCCAGACAGGCAATCACCATTGCTTTTGCATCCTTCCCAAGGTTTGCACGACGTTTATTACGGCAGACTTTCAGGCCCGCCACGCGCCCGTGCGTTACGCATGCCCTGTTGGGCACGGCATCGCTGAAAAAGGTCAGTTTTTCGCAGTCGGCCGGCGCGGGTGACCGCTTATTCCCTGCGCCTCCCGATGCCGATGAACTCTGCCAGGAGGCTGTCCATCCATTCCTTACACTCACAGCGACCCCATGCCGGGTGGCCAATCGCCCGGCGTCTCAACCGCTGCGCTGGCTATAGAAACCAACCCCGCCGCCGATATCCTCTGACAGTCATCACGTTCTGCAGCGCTGCAAGTTGTGGGGTTCGCCGTTTTTTCTTATTGCGCGCGTTAGGTTCCTAGTCATGAAATTCCCGTCTTTAGATCGATTGAAAGCGCTGGTCTGCGTCCAGCAGGACAACACCCGTCTGATGGAAGCGCAATACATCGCGCTGTCCAGACAGCTGCCCATGATGTATGTGATTCTGCTGATCAACACCCTCGCCCTCGCGGCCACCCATTACGGCATAGCTCCGAAGTGGCTGACGGTTTACATCCCGTTGCTGTTGACCCTGATAGGCGGCCTGAGGGCAGTGCTCTGGTGGCAGAGCCGTGGTCAGCCCATCACCTCCGAGCAGATCTTCAAAAAACTGACGCGCACCAATCAGCTCACGGTGTTCATCGCGTTCGGCTTCACGATCTGGGCGCTGCTGCTGTTTCCCTACGGCGATACGTACACCAAGTCCCATGTGGCCTTCTACATGGCGATTACGGTCATCGTCTGCATCTTCTGCCTGATGCACCTGCCGTCCTCGGCGATGATGACCACGGCGGTGGTCAACATCGCCTTCGTAGCGTTCTTTGCCAGCGCCGGCAACGCCACGTACACCGCCATGGCCGCCAACGTGTTTCTCGTTTCGCTGGCGATGATCGTGGTTCTGCAGAATCACTACGGCGAGTTCACCCGGCTGGTGAACATGCAGATCCGCACAGAGAAGCTCAGCGACGACAACCAGCGACTGGCCAACGAAGACAGCCTGACCGGCCTGCCCAACCGACGACAGTTTTTCGCCTTGCTCGACCGTGAACTCGACCACGCGCGGCAGGACGAAACGAAGCTGGCCGTGGGGATGATCGACCTGGACGGCTTCAAACCGATCAATGACTCCTACGGCCACGGCGTGGGAGACAAACTGCTGCGTCAGGTCGGCCAGCGCCTGCGCGCGTTTGCCAGTGAGCAGCTGCACGTGGCCCGGCTGGGCGGCGACGAGTTCGGCCTGATCATCGTCAGGGCCGACGATCAAAACGAACTGATCAAACAAGGCCAGTCACTCTGCCGCACGATGCGCCAGCCCTTCACCATTGGCGATATTCAGGTCAGCATCAGCGCATCCATGGGACTTGTCGTGTTTCCGGACCTGGCGAGCACCTCGACCGAAGCTTATGAATTCGCTGACTACGCGCTCTACACCAGCAAGCGGGAAACACCCGGCGAGCTGTGTATCTTTTCCGCCAGCCAGCATCAGCGTCTCAAACGCGACGTGCTGACCGAGCAGGGCCTGCGCCAGGCCGACGTCGCCGAGGAGTTCACCCTGGTGTTTCAGCCCATCGTCGACATCCGCACCTCGCGCACGGTGGGGTTCGAAGCGCTGGCCCGATGGGTGAGTCCGAAGCTGGGCAGCGTCGCCCCGGGGCATTTCATCGGCGTGGCCGAGCGGATTGGCCTGATCAACCGGCTGACGCCGGTGCTGCTGGAAAAAGCCCTGCACGCGGCGCAGTTATGGCCGGCCGATATCAGGCTCGCGTTCAATCTGTCGGCCCACGATTGCTCGTCCATGGACGCCGTTGAACAGCTGATCACCGTCATCCGCCAGAGCGGGTTCGACGCCACGCGACTGGATCTGGAAATCACCGAAACCGCCGTTATCAAAGACCTCGTGCAAGCGCAGAGGTCAATCAACGCGTTCCGTGAACTGGGCTGCGGTATTTCTCTGGACGACTTCGGCACCGGCTACTCAAGCCTGAGCCAGCTTCACGCCCTGCCGTTGACCAAGCTGAAAATCGACCGCTCGTTCATCACCGACATTCACCAGAACGCCGCGAGCTTCAAGATCGTCAAATCACTGTTGGCATTGAGCCAGGACATGGACCTGCAGTGCGTCAGCGAGGGCGTCGAGACCGAAGCGGAACTGCAGGCGTTGCGGACCCTGGGCTGCACGCTGGTTCAGGGTTACCTGTTTTCACGACCGATGCCCCTTGAGCAGACCCTGCAGTGGGTCGGTTCGCCGGGGGTGCCTGCAGTGGCGGTTGTTCTGTGAAGGGCAGCGGCGCTCATTGCCACTGACAGGATGACAACCCGCGGTGTTGATCAGGCGCTGTGCTGGACTTTCATCATGGCCAGGCCGATGAAGCGTCGGGAATCTTCCTGAAAGTCTCGCACCTGAGCGGCGAACTGCTCTTCGCGGACGTCCAGGTGGCGAGTGCTGAAACAGGTGGCCACGTCGGCGATGACCTGCGTCGTGTCGTTGAGGGTCTGGTGCAGCGTGACCAGGATTCCCACCGCGTTACGGTTTGAAATGATGACGTCGCGGTTACTGCTGATCAGTGCCCTGTTCGGAGACGACTGATCTTCGGCGTCAAGTCCGTTCACCGAGCCTATCAGGCTGTTACCGGAAAACAGATAGTGCATATCGACGCCGGCGTCGCAAACGCGCTGGAGATAGTCGGCTTTAGGTGATCGATGGCCACTTTCGTAATGACCTTGAGCGTTAGGTTCGACGCCACCAATTCTGGCGAACGCGATTTGCGTCAGGCCTAACCGTTTGCGTTCTTTTCTCAAACGCGTGCCAAGCTGTTCCATGAGCAAACTCCTGCTGAATTCACGCCACGCGATGGACCGGTGGGTGCAATGGGGGGCTGGAGTGCGAGCTTCCTGGGTTAGCGAAATAGCCTCGTACAGGGGGGACTCGCCACCTTACAGCGTTTGCAACATGAGTGAACAAGTATTTGGCTGGCGTCCCACTGTACGTTTTTCGAACTCCCACCTCCCCCGATCTCCCGTTGCCAGATTAAAACAAAGGTATCTCTACGCGCGTTCTTGCATCCAGGTGAATGTGGGTTGCTGGATTGACCAAACCCCCGGCGCCATTATTACTCCTCTACTCATCAACCCAGTAGATAGCAAACGTTTTCCCCCCATACGGAGGCTTTTGCGCAAACGCCCCGACGACCGGTAGATCGCCATCTAACTCAATAAAAATCCCTATATTTCAATGACCTGTAAATTAGAAAATTCTATAAATAGATAAACGTCAAACTATTTTCCATTGATATTGAGGGGTTCCATTCTAAATTACTGGCAAACGGCTTTCATTGTAAGAAACAAAGTTGCGCCTGATTAGCTAGGTCAGGCGGCTGGTATGACACGCCATTAAACGCGTTGTTGTAGTGCTAAAAGCGAAGAAAAGGACTGTCAGAATGGACAATATTGTTGTCGCCAATAAAGCAACCTCCGAACTCACTGCCAAAGCCTGGGGAAATCTGTCACTCGATACGCCGTCAGTTGTTCAAATGCCCGTTCCTCCCAGCCAAGTGTCCTCGGTCTCCCGCAATGGGCAAGATCTGGTAGTGAACTTGAAGAATGGCGAACAGATCAAAGTCGCCAACTTCTTCAACACCGCGCCTGAAGGCCCCAACAACGACATGGTGTTCCAGGGTGAAGACGGCACCCTTTGGCAAGCCCAATACGACACTCAGTCCTTCAACGGTTTTACCTTCGACGAAGTCAACTCCCTGGATGAACTCATCGCAGACGCCGGCGTGGTCGGCGGGTCAACGCCTACGTTTGCGATCGCCGGGCTCGGGCTGTTGGGCGCCGGCGGTGCAGCGGCAGCGGCAGGCGGCGTTGCGGGTGGCGGCGGCGGGGGCGGCGGTGGAAACGCCGCAGACACTTCGGCACCCGTGGCCCCGGGCAACCTGCTCGTCAGTGCGGACGGCACGTTACTCACCGGCACCAGTGAGGCCGGCGCAACCATCCAGGTTCGAAACACCGCCGGCACCCTGCTGGGCAGCGGTGTCGTGGCACCTGACGGCACGTTCAGTGTGACGCTGAACCCGCCGCAAACCAGTGGGCAGCCTCTGGCAGTGAGCGCCACCGACGCCGCGGGCAACGTGTCCCCTTCCACTCAGGCACCAACGCCCGATACCGACGGCGGGACACCCCCGGGCCCAGACACGACACCTCCAGCTGCGCCGGCCAACCTGGCGGTCAACCCCACCGGCGACCGGTTGACCGGTTCCGGCGAAGTCGGCGCGACCATTCAGGTGCGTGCCGCCGATGGCTCTTTGCTGGGCACCGGCATCGTCGCAGCCGATGGCACCTTCAGCCTTACCCTGAGTCCGCCGCAAACCGATGGTCAGTCGCTGACCGTGAGCGCGGTCGACGCCGCCGGCAATGTCTCCCCCCCTGCTCAAGCGCTGGCGCCAGACATCGACGTCACCCCACCGGTCGACACCACCGCGCCCAACGCACCGGGCAACCTTGTGGTGAGCGCC
>Ga0247805_1001568_pt1 | contig 10931 bp, 13 predicted proteins | sample UWRJL044104R1_FD_180930 | JGI IMG/M metagenome (GOLD analysis project Ga0247805, IMG submission 180930) | Plant litter microbial communities from Arlington Agricultural Research Station in Wisconsin, United States - UWRJ-L044-104R-1 | ecosystem: Environmental > Terrestrial > Plant litter >...
AACCGAATGATACCAAAATAATTTACATCCATCTCATAAACAGCTCCTTCCAGATGCTTTTCATTAGTCAAACCTAAATTTAAAGGAGGCACTCCTACTCCGGCATTATTGTATAAAATATCAATGCCGCCCATTTCTTTAACCTTATCAAAAAGTAAGAGCGCTTCATCAGCATTTGCCGCATCACTTTGTATTGCGGTCAGTTGTGGATATAATTTTTTAGCAGCATCTAACTTCTCCTGATTTCTTCCAGTAATTATCACCTTTGTTCCCAAAGCTAAAAATTGCTTAGCTGCTTCAAGACCTATTCCCGAAGCTCCTCCTGTAATTAGAATTGTTTTTCCTTTTAAATTCATCGTCTATTTTTTAATGGTAAGAAAGTGTGATTCTCGTATTACAAAAATTATTTTTGAAAGAACTGTTTGGTATCTCCTACTGGCACATCAAATTGATTTTTTCCCAATGCCAAAAACAATTCATCTGCTACTTCTGATGGCGGAATTCCATTAGCTCCACCTATTTCAGCTGAGAATTCTGTGTTTACTAATGGTGGATACACTTCGTAAATTTGTACATTTTTTACTTCTTCATAAGTTTCTCTTAATGCCACAGTATAGCTATGCAAAGCTGCTTTGGTAGCACCATAGGTTGGTAAAAATTTATGACTACCAAATACTGCGATTGAAGAAACATTTATAACCGCTGCTTCTGGTTTTTCTACTAGATGTGGCAACATCAATTCTGTAAAATGAATTACACTAAAATAATTAGTATTCATTTCGATAGCTGCTTTTTCATGTGCATTAGTAGTTTGACTCAACAGATATCCAAAAGCAGCTCCAGCATTGTTGATAATGATATTTACACCAAAATAATCTTCTTTTAATTGTTTTGCAATACGAATTCGATCTGCTTCTACCGATAAATCTCCTTGTATGGCAACAGCATTGTCTAATTCTTTTAACGCTTTTTGTAAACGTTCTTCGTTGCGTCCATTGATAATAATTTTATTACCTGCTGCACTTAATTTTTTAGCAATTGCTAATCCAATTCCTGCACTTCCTCCGCTTATAAAAACGGTATTTCCTGATGTTTTCATTATTTTAAATATTTAATTATTTATTATTATTTAGTGTTGGATAATCTGTATATCCTTTTTCGCCTGGTGTGTAAAAGGTATTTTGGTCTGGTGTATTAAGCGGAGCATCGGTTTTGAATCTTTCGACCAAATCAGGATTTGCAATAAAAGGAACTCCAAAAGAAACTAAATCGGCATCGCCATCATTCAAGACTTTATTTGCAGTTTCTTTATTAAATCCTCTGTTTACAATAATAGTTCCTTTGTATATTTTGCGGAAATGCTTTGCTACTTCTTGAATTGCATCAGGAACACCAGAAACATCTGTAAATGGTTCAATAAGATGAATGTAAGCCAAGTCGTAATCATTTAATCGGTTCACTATATAGTCATAAACCGCAATTGTTTCATCATCTACTAAAATCCCCATAATCCCGTGTAATGATGGATTTAGACGAATTGCTACTTTTTTAATATCAACTACTTGTTTCAATTCGTCTAAAATTTCAAACAAAATTCTAGCACGATTTTCTATAGATCCGCCATATTTATCTTCACGAAGGTTTGTGTTTTTACTGAAGAATTGTTGCAACAAATAACCATTAGCACCGTGAAGCTCTACACCATCAAAACCTGCTGCGAAAGCGTTGATTGCTGCTTTTTTAAAATCGGCAATGGTTCTTTTAATATCTTCAATAGTCATAGCTTGTGAAACTTCGGAAGGTTTAAAACCTGTTGCAGTAAAAACCTGTTGATTCGGATTCACAGCCGATGGAGCTAAAGGCTTTTTCCCGTTGTGTAAATCAGGATGTGAATAAGCACCTGTATGCCATAATTGAGTAACTATTTTTCCTCCTTTTTTATGAACTGCTTCGGTTGTTAGTTTCCAGCCTTCTATTTGAGCTGCACTATAAATTCCAGGAACGTTCACAACGCCTATAGCTTCTTCGCTTATAATGTTACCTTCTGTAATAATTAAACCTGCTGTAGCTCTTTGTTCATAATACTTTGCGGTAAGCTCAGTAGCTAGATTAGCTGCGTTATTAGATCGACTTCTTGTTAGGGGAGCCATCACAATACGGTTGTTTAGTTGTACTCCATTTAAATTGTAAGAATCAAAAATTGATAAATTTCTCATTATGTTTATAAATTAATTTGTAAATTTGCTTGCGTTTTGCAAGTACAAATATACAAACTACTTTCAATTAGCAAGTGATTTTATAAAATATTTTTTATGGCTACTACAAAAAAAAGATCCGAATGCCCAATTAGCTGCTCTCTAGACGTATGGGGAGACAAATGGTCACTACTAATTATCAGAGATTTAATGTTCTCTAAACAATGTACTTATGGTGACTTTCTGAAGTCCGATGAAAAAATAGCTACCAATATTTTGGCCGCTAGATTATTAATGCTCGAAGAAAATGGCATCATCAGTAAATTAAATCATCCTGATAGTAAAGCAAAAGTGCTATACAAACTCACCCTGAAAGGAATTGATTTATTGCCTTTGATGATTGAAATAAATTTATGGGCAGATAAATATTCTAAATTACCTGAAGGTAGAAAAGCAATTTTGGAAGAAATAAAAAAAGATAAAGAAGGGTTTATAAAAAATCAAAAAAGTGAACTAAAAAAAGCTATTTAATAAACTATAAAAAGCTGTTATTTGCAATTCAAATCATAAAAACGCAATAAAATGATCCTGAAAAAAGTATACATCATTTCTTTGTTTTCTTTGCTTTTATGCCTTCTTGTAAGTTGTAATCAACCTAAAAAAGAAAAGATTTTTGATGTTAAAGCAAAAGAAACTGTTGAAAGTTTCAGCTTATCTAATACACTTTACCTTTTAGCACCTGATTTTAATTCTAAAGATTGTGAAGCCTTTGGAGAATGCGATTGCTGCACCAGCAACTATTTATTTTTAGACAATGAGAATTTTATTGCTGTTGATTATTGTCTGGAAGTAGACACTTATTATAGTGGAAAATATAAAATAACAGATGGAAAAGTACAATTAAAATACAATACAACCATTGTCCAGAAAGAATACAATTGGGAAAATGAAACAGACACGATCAACGATCATCCTAAATATTTTTATAAAACAGAAAAGTGTAAAACATTTGAAACTGTTTGGACAAAATTAGACTGTAAAGGAAAAATTTATTTTAAAAATATTGACCAACAAACCCAATATGCTACCATTGATAAAACACAAAATACTGAAGGTTTTTTAATCAAATTAAAAGAAGAAGAAATTTGGAAAAAGCTCAATATTAAATAAATCCAAAAATTATATAGACTAAAAAAAGACAAATAAAAAACGGCGCAAACTCTAGAGAGACTTGCGCCGTTTTCTATTCCAAGAATAAAGGAAAAATAGTATTTCTTTATGCCCAGGAAAGCCACTAAAATAGTTTATATATTCTGTGAATTGGGATCATCACCCCTTGTTTTAAAATAACATTTTTATCCGTAACAGCCCAAACCGTAGTATTTACTATCTTTTTGGATTCGTTGTCTTCAAAGAAAATTTTAATTTTTGAATGCTCTAAATTTCCCAGTGACAATGCCCGATTGATTTCGCTTATTCTTGTTTTAATTTCGTTGTCATCGTCTAGAACATCTGTTGCCGGAAATACAAGAGAACCTATGTCTTCTTTCTCAATGATTGTGAATTCTTCTGTCATAACTGTAAAATTTAATTAATACTAAACTAAATTATTGTAGCAAACTAAAAAACTTGAATGCCTTTTTATTTTACAATAACCGTATACATAAAAATAAAAATTATCTTTTTTATAAATGCCAATATTTTATTAATTTTCTAAGCAAAGCCTGATATTTGGTCAAAAAAAACAGCAATTTTAACAAAATGAAGTCTTTAGAAACAATTAAAAAAAGCTTAAAATAGCTAAGAAATAATCCCTGACAATGATTCTATTTCTTCACTACAAAACCTATCTTTAACAATTACAGTTAATTATGTAAATTCTCTGCCAAATTATGTAATTTTTTATCTTCAAAATTGTTGAGATTTGTTTTTCGATATTTTACTTAAAATTAAATTATGAATACGATGAAAAACATAAACTACATTAGCATTCTGTCTTTTTCGCTATTTGCCTTATTTAGTTGCTCCAATGATAAGGATAAAGATGATAACACGAATCCAGGAACCATTACTAATCCTGTGGAAAATAATTCTGCCAACACAACATACAAACCTGCATTTGCCGGACAAACTCGTATTAGTGGTGTACAGACAAATACTGCCTATGAGGCAAAAGTAATTACTAGCACACTCAACTCTCCTTGGGGAATAAAAACGCTTCCTGATGGCAGATTTTTGGTTACAGAAAAAACAGGAAATTTGCGTATCGTTTCAACAACTGGTCAGGTAGGCAGCCCTATTTCTGGGATTCCTTCGGTTAATTCAACAAATCAAGGTGGTTTATTAGGATTGACTCTTGATCCGGAATACACATCAAATAAGATGATTTACTGGGTTTTCTCAGAACAAGTAGCAGGTGGTAATATCACAGCAGTTGCAAAAGGAAAATTATCAAATGATGAAAAAAGTTTAGAAGGTGTTACGGTAATTTATCGTACTACTCCGGCTAATTCCAGTACTCTTCATTATGGAGGACGAATTCTTTTTGACAAAACAGGAAATCTAATTGTTAGTACAGGAGAGCGTTCTGTAATCGAAACCAGACCTTTAGCTCAATCCGTTTTAGCAAGTTTGGGAAAAGTGGTCAGAATAAATAAAAATGGACAGGCAGCAACTGGAAACCCTACTTTTAGTACAGCTGGAGCCTTAGCTGAATTGTATACTATAGGTCATAGAAATCCGCAAGGATTAGCACTTCATCCTAATACTGGTGAAATTTGGCTGAGCGAACACGGACCACGTGGAGGTGACGAAATTAACCGTCTTCAAGCGGGTTCTAATTACGGATGGCCAGTTATTACTTATGGAATTGAATATGGCGGACAAGTAATAGGTGCGGGAATTCAACAACAGCAAGGTATGGAACAACCTGTTTATTATTGGGATCCTGTTGTATCTCCAAGTGGAATGACTTTTTACACGGGCGATCGAGTTCCAGAATGGCAAAATAATCTTTTTGTAGGAGCCTTAAGTGGTAAACATATTGTTCGTCTTGCTATAAAAGACAATCGTGTTACAGGAGAAGAAAGACTTCTTGCGCAGGAAAACCAACGATTCAGAGATATTACACAAGGAGCGGATGGTGCTTTGTATGCCGTTACCGATGAAGGAAGGCTTTATAAAATCGATAAAAAATAGTTCTTCATTTTTGCTTACAAGAAGCAAAGAACTAAAAAAAAAATCCCAAACATTATTTAATAAATGTTTGGGATTTTTAGCTTTATCAACAAGATACTTATTCTTTTAATGAAGCCATATCAATTACAAATCGATACCTCACATCGCTTTTTAGCATTCTTTCGTAAGCTTGATTGATTTCCTCTATTTTGATAATTTCAATTTCGGAAACAATATTATGTTCTCCACAAAAATCTAGCATCTCCTGAGTTTCGGCAATTCCTCCAATAACTGAACCAGCGACCGATTTTCTTCCTAAAATCATTGGAATTGTATTTAAAAATGGTTCTAATCCTCCTATCTTGTATTATACATATCAGAATGGCAAACAATACAAAATTTCGATTTCAATATCTTTTGCGGTTAGTTCTCTTAGCAATAGAGTCACTGGAAAAATCTAAATAGAATTTTAATTCAGAATTACTATCTTTGATTTTTGCAAGAACATGAGCTCAATAACTATCAAAGAATTTTATCAGGATATTTTAGGAGAAAGCTGTCCTGACATCAATCAGTTCCTTAATGATAATATCAATAAGGACATTGGTCATTTTAATATTTTTGACATTTCAGAAATCTCAAAGACCTGTACGTCAAAAACGGGAATGCCTTACAACAGGAGAACGTATTACAAAATAAGTTTGATAAACGGAAAAAACAACGTAGAATACGCCGACAAAACCATTGCTATTGAAGATTGTGCCGTTTTATTTGCTTCTCCAAAAATCCCATACAATTACACCCATCTTTCTACAGAGCAGTCTGGACATTTTTGTGTATTTACCAAAGATTTTTTACCGCCTTCTAAAATTGGATTAGAAATTGACAATCTTCCCATTTTCTCACCTCATAGTGATTTTGTTTATCAAATATCGACTGAACAGTTTCAAAACTTCGAAGCTGTATTTCTAAAAATGCACGAAGAAATTCAATCGGATTATATTTACAAATATGATTTACTGAGGAATTATTTAATGGAATTGATTCATTTTGGACAAAAATTAAAACCCATTCTCCCACTTGAAAACAACAAAACAGCAGCTTCCCGAACCACAACGCTGTTCATTGAACTATTAGAAAGACAGTTCCCTATTGAAAATATCAGCCAGCTGCTGCAATTAAAAACACCTGCCGATTTTGCCGGAATTTTGGGTGTTCACGTCAATCACCTCAACAGAGTACTGAAAGACACAACTGGAAAAACGACTGGTGAAATCATTGGAAGCCGAATTTTTCAGGAAGCCAAAATGCTACTTACACAAACACAATGGAATATTTCCGAAATTGCTTTTACATTAGGTTTTGAAGAAGTTGCTCATTTTTCTAATTTCTTTAAAAAACACAGCAAACAATCACCACAGCATTTCAGAGAATTACTGATTGTTTGATTTTCACAAACTTTGATTTGATTTACGCAAATACACTCTTGTGCTAATGCTGCAACTTTGTACCATATAATTAAAACAATAAAAAAAATGGTAAATAAAATAGCATTAGTAACAGGCGCAAGTCGCGGTTTGGGTAAAGATTCAGTGATAGCACTGGCAAAAAAAGGATTCGACATCATCCTTACCTATCAAACCAAAAAAGAAGCTGCTGACGAAGTAGTAAAAGAAATTGAATCAATTGGACAAAAAGCTTTTGCATTGTCTTTTGATATTGCTACCACAGCAGGTTTTGACCAATTTGTAACCGAAGTAAAAAATGTTTTAGATACGAATTTCAATTCTGCAAAGCTGGATGCTTTGGTCAACAACGCAGGAATTGGAATCAACGAAAGTTTTGAAACAACTACCGAAGAAATTCTGGATGCAATGACAAATATCCATTTCAAAGGACCTTATTTTTTGACTCAAAAATTATTACCATTATTGAGCGACGGAAGCAGCATCGTGAATACTTCTTCTGGTTTAGCAAGATTTTCATTTGCTGGATATTCGGTTTATGGCGCAATGAAGGCAGCAATTGATTCATTGTCTCGATACCAGGCGGTGGAACTAGGAAGTAGAAAAATAAGAGTCAATTCTATTGCTCCAGGTGCTATTGAAACAGATTTTGGAGGTGGTGTTGTTCGTGACATTTCTGATTTAAATAAGCATCTGGCTTCTGAAACAGCTTTAGGAAGAGTTGGTCTACCCGATGACATTGGAAGCGTGGTAGCTTTCCTTTGTTCCGATGATTCCAAATGGATTAATGCTCAGAGAATTGAAGTTTCAGGAGGATTTAGAATTTAATTTATTCCAATATAAAATAGTAAAAATCCCATTCGACAAAATATTGAATGGGACTTTTTTTATTCTGATTAAGAAATTGTTCTCGATTCAATGATTAAAAAAAATAGGCAAATCAGCTCAGGAACACATTCAATTAAAGTTAATTAATTTGGCTAAAGAACGTATTTTTGATACCAATAAATCCATTAGCCAGATAGCATTTGAGCTAGGTTTTAAATATCCGCAGCATTTTAATCGAATGTTTAAAAAAAATACGGGGTATACACCAGTTGAGTATAGAAGTTTAAACTAAATTTGCTTTTATAAATTAAACTAATGCTTGAAAATTTTCCTTTTTATCTTGGTATACTAATTGTTATTTTATTGCTGATAATGTTGGCTAATAAAATAAAAGTGGCTTATCCAATCCTCTTAGTTTTAGCAGGGTTAATCATTAGTTTCATTCCTGGCGTGCCGGTTATCAATATCGAACCAGAACTCATTTTTTTTATTTTCTTACCCCCCTTATTGTATGAAGCAGCCTGGAAAGTTTCATGGAAAGAAATGTGGCGTTGGCGACGTATTATTACCAGTTTTGCATTTGTAGTTGTCTTTTTATCAGCACTTTCTGTAGCATTAGTAGCTAATTATTTCATTCCTGGATTTTCACTGGCATTAGGCTTTGTGTTGGGAGGAATTGTTTCTCCTCCAGATGCCGTAAGCGCTGGTGCTATTTTAAAATTTGTTAAAGTCCCAAAATCCATTTCGACAATATTAGAAGGTGAAAGTTTATTGAATGATGCTTCCTCTTTGATTATTTTTAGATTTGCAATGGTTGCCGTTGCCACAGAGCAATTTATCTTTTACAAAGCCGCTATAAGTTTTAGCTGGATGATTATTGGCGGGGTTTCAATTGGTTTACTAATTGGATGGATTTTTATGAAAGCTCATAAATACTTACCAACTGATGCTAATACAGATATTGTTTTAACCATAATTACACCTTATGTGATCTATCTGGCTGCTGAACAAGTTCATAGTTCTGGAGTACTAGCGGTAGTAAGTGGTGGATTGCTTTTATCAAATAACAGGCACCGTTTTTTAAGCAGCAAATCCCGTTTACAAGGATTAAATGTTTGGGAAAGTTTTTGTTTTATCCTCAACGGATTTGTTTTTATGTTGATTGGATTGGATTTACCTCAAATTACCCGAGGACTTGAAGATGTTAGTCTGTTATCAGCTATTGGATACGGTGTGTTAATTACTTTTGTTCTTATTGTGAGCAGAATATTATCTTCTTATGGTGCTGTATTGGTTACCTTAATTGCACGTAATTTTATTACTGTTGCCGATAGCAGAAATCCTGGTTTAAAAGCACCTTTTATACTCGGCTGGACTGGAATGCGAGGTGTAGTTTCATTAGCAGCCGCTTTATCCATTCCAGTTTATCTGAATAATGGTAATGGATTTCCGCAAAGAAATTTGATGTTGTTTATCACTTTTGTTGTTATTCTTTTAACCTTATTAATTCAGGGGTTAACATTGCCTTATTTTATTAAAAAAATAAATTTCAAAACCACTGATGATTCATTATCCCGCAATGATATTTATAATAATATCCGACAAGAATTAGCTGAATTTGCTGTCAATTATTTGAAAACTAATTACAGTGATCAGGTAGAAAATAATACTGCTTTACAGCATCTTATTCATAAATGGGAACAGCATAGCACTGAAACGGAAGATGAGTCTATTGGTGAAGAACTCAAAATTATTTATCTGGATTTATTGAATCAACAACGTGAATGGTTGCGTAATCGAAACAAAGAGGATCAAAGTCTGGACGAATCCATAATTAGAAGACAAATGCATTATTTAGATATTGAAGAAGAAAAATTGCGATTCCTTTAAATCAAAAATAGTAAGCTCATTACTTTGTTTATTTCCAGTCCAAAAAAAAATTTTGATAATGATATCGCTATATATCATTATCAAAATTAATTATAAGATGGATTTTTTTAAACCAATTACAAATCAAATCCATAAGCTAAACGAAGCATAATTTGAGCTAAACCATTATCTGCTACATTATCTTTAATAATAGGAAAATCTTTTAAAAACTCATAACGCAAACTAATATCTACATATTTTGTTGCATACCCTACACTTGGACAAAATAACATTGAGTTTGAACTGTAGTCTTTCTTAGTAACTGAAAATGCTCCTCCTATTTCTCCCATTGCATAAAATTCATTACTAAAAAGGAATGTTTTATATCCTACTTTTACAGGAACATAAGCAAAATTAGGCGCATCATCTTTTACAAATAAATTATTATAACCTGTAGTAAAACAAAGGGAATAAGTTTCTGAAATATTGTATTGCACTCTAACATCACCACCAAGATTAAAACTATAAGGATCATTAAGAGGTAAACCTGTATTTAGTCCTACACCGTATTTGAAATTTCGCTCATAAGCATCGCTTTTTGTTTGAGCTATTGCAATACTACCAGAGCAGATTAAAATACAAAGCAAGGCGAAAATTTTAGTAATTTTTTTCATAATTTATGGATTGGTGTTTACTTTTTTTGAAATAAAATTTGTTACGCCATATTGTACAAGATAGCCCAATGTTTTTTTGAAAAACGAATGAGATTTACCTACCAATAATTTTTTAGACAAATATCCTCCCGCAAGGCTTGTAATAAGCTGTAATGCATTAGATTTTACTTCAGGGAAATTTTTCAAATCTTCTAAAGTTCCGTTTAATATATTAATGGGCTTCATACTTTGAAAAGTGATATCTAATTGATCTTTTAGTTCATCAAATTTTCTGTCTCTTTCCAGTTCTAAACGAGCAATTTTCTGGTCTAATAGTGTATTTTGATCTTTATAGGACGCCATCTTCGTTAGTTTTAGATTCGTTAGAGTGTGATTTTGATTTTAATAATTTCGCAATAACTAAGTTAGTTAGTGGTATTTTTATTATTCTATCCTTATTAGAATTGATAACAATAATTAGAAGTAAATAAATAACAGCTACTACTGCATATCCTAAATAATCTTTACCTAAAAGCTCGCCTAAATATAAGCTCAAAGCAATATTTACTAATAAGACAAACATTACAACAAACATAAATATTACAATCCTTGATACTAGAGACGATAGGACATCGGCAATTTTATCAATGGAATTAAGTTTAATTAATTCCATATTAATATCTGCGTAATCTTTAGCTTTTTTATACAGTAATTCTATGTTTGTTGTAATTGAGTCCATCTTA
>Ga0247805_1001569_pt1 | contig 10930 bp, 4 predicted proteins | sample UWRJL044104R1_FD_180930 | JGI IMG/M metagenome (GOLD analysis project Ga0247805, IMG submission 180930) | Plant litter microbial communities from Arlington Agricultural Research Station in Wisconsin, United States - UWRJ-L044-104R-1 | ecosystem: Environmental > Terrestrial > Plant litter >...
GGATATTTTTTTCCAGTTCCAAAGAAATCAATTCATCCCAGGTATGCGTTACATTTTCAACTTGAAAGAACACCATGGTATTATCAATCCAATCCTTTACGTAAGCATCCTGTAAATAGAAACCTAATTCCCCCCATTTGAATAGGGATAATACGGGACTTAGAACTGTTTCATTAAATCCAATATCCTGATAAAAATTCCGGGACTGTTCAAAATCTTTGGCACCAATAAATGGCCGGACGGAAACTGCGTTTTGTTTCATATAAAATAATTTTAAATAGTTAGTAGTGAATAGATTCGTATACTGAGCTTTAAATTTCCTATTACTTTCTAAGTACCAGTTTTTTCTTTATCCGGCTTAGTGTTTCTGGAGCAATACCCAGGTAAGAGGCAATGAGGTTTTGGGGGATACGCTCAATAATCTGGGGGTTGGAATTTATAAGCTGCACATACTTTTCTTCAGCATTATGGGTTATGGAGCTCATTAACCGCTTTTCCTTTGTAACCAGGCTATTTTGGTAGAGGATACGGAAATACCGGTCCATAACCGGTACAGCTAATGTGAGTGCCTCATAATTCGATAATGAGATGAGTAGCAGTTCAGCTTCTTCAATAGCATCAATATTAAATACTGACGCCTCACCTGAAAGAAAGCTGTTGAAATCGGAAATCCACCAGCCCTCCCAGCCAAAAACGCTCATATGCTCATCTCCCTTCTCATCTACGTTATAAGTGCGTATCAATCCGGAGGCCACGAATGACAAGTACTTGCAAACATCACCTTCCTGAAGCAAGTACTGTTTTCTCCTTAATTTTTTTTCAATAAAAAAGGGCTTTATCAATTCCTTGTCCATCTCGGTAAGTGACACCTTATCCTGAATATGTTTGAAAAGTATATCGATCATATCTTCTTGTTCTGGAAGTAAAGATAATTCTTTCATGGACTACCTGTAGGTGCAAAGGAACTTCGCTTGATCTGGATCAAGTTTCTTATTTGACACAGGTCAAGGGTGAACCACTTTCAACTCTTTAATATTGCATAAGATTTTTATGAATCCAAAAAATATATTGATATGGACAAAATAGCTTTAGTAGTTGGTTCAAGTGGGATAGCAGGAAGTAACCTTGCAGAGAAATTAATTTCAAGAGGCTGGGAAACTTATGGACTTGCGCGTAGACCGAATATAGAAAATAAAGAACTTAAGCCTGTTGCCGCCGACCTTATGGATCTTGATAGTTTAAGAAAGGCATTAGCTGAGGTCAGACCAACGCATATTTACATTACGACCTGGATGCGCAACGAAACCGAGGCAGAAAATATTCGGGTTAACGGGCTAATGGTTCGAAATCTCCTGAGTGTATTGTCAGAAGGAAAATCGGTTGAACACGTGGCTCTAGTTACCGGGTTGAAACATTATCTAGGTCCATTCGAGGCTTATGCAAAAGAGGGATTTCTACCTGAAACACCATTGCGTGAAGAACACCCAAGATTGGATTTGGAGAATTTTTACTATGCACAGGAAGACGAAGTATATGCCGCCGCAGAACGGGATGGTTTTACCTGGAGTATTCATAGACCGCACACTGTTATCGGTATGGCAGTTGGAAATGCGATGAATATGGGCACAACCCTGGCCGTTTATGCAAGTATTTGCAAAGAGACGGGACGGAAATTTATATGGCCGGGTTCTTCTGCGCAATGGAACGGCATATCTGATGTAACAGATGCAGGTGTATTAGCAGAGCATCTGATTTGGGCATCTACAACTGATGTCGCCCGAAATGAGGCGTTTAATATTGTCAATGGAGACGTATTTCGTTGGAGCAGGTTATGGAAACGACTGGCCGGGTATTTTGATGTGGCTCCTGTTGGTTTTGATGGGCAAATCCATCCTTTAGAGCTCACCATGGCTAATGATGGAGAAATCTGGAAACAGATTGCAGAAAAATACAAATTGAAAGAAAATTCGCTGAGTCGTCTTGCAACAGCATGGCATACTGATCTTGATCTGGGCAGGCCGATTGAAGTGATGACAGACATGTCAAAGAGCAGAAAAATGGGCTTTACTGTTTTCCAGGATACAGAAGAAGCATTTTATAATCTTTTCGAAAAATTGAAGCGCGAAAACTTAATTCCTTAAATCAATAATACACCTGATTTCTTATCAATCCCTCTTTAAAATTTCTTAAAGAGGGATTTTTTGTGGAATCCATTCACTTGTTTTTATACCGTCAATATGACATATTATAAATAATATTGGTATATATGTGACGGGGTTTAAATACTAAAATGATTTTGATGAGGGTGCTCTCCATTCTGTTATTTTTATTAAGTTTTTCTGTTTATGGACAAGTGCCATCAGGAAAAACTATGCATTATACGCAAAAGGAGGGGCTCTCCTTTAATATTATCAATAGTATCAATCAGGATAAAAATGGGTTCATCTGGTTTGCTACTGGAAATGGCCTGAATCGTTTTGATGGCATTAATTTCCGCACTTTCAAATCAGATCCCGATGATTCTGCGGGAATACCGGATAATTATATCCAGAAACTCACCAGGGACGAGAACGGTAGCTTCTGGATTTCTTCGAGAAAAGGACTCTACAGCTTTGATGTAAGTACGGAGAAATTTAAAAATCATCCTATTTTACCACAACGCAGCAAAGCAGATGTGGCGGGAATAAGTCAGAATACTTTGGGTAATTTGTGGGTAGCGACCAGTGGAAATGGTTTTTCATATCTTGACAAAAAAACAGGGCATTTCAAAAATTACACGATGAAATCTCTGAAAGGATTGCCTAGTAATTCCATATTGAGCATCGAAGAAGATCCATTTGGTATACTCTGGGTCGGGACAAGAGATGCCGGCCTTTGTGCGTTTAGGCTCAATCGGGATAAAGTTCCGGAACAGCTTTTTAGCGCTCATAATCAGATGCCCTCAAGCCGGGTGAATGCGATTTACCGGGATCATCTTCAGAATATGTGGATTGCGACATCGCGGGGTTTATGGTTATATGAGCGTAAAACCAATAATTTTCATGTCTTTTCTGCAGGTAGTCATCAGTTCATCAGCAACGTTTTTCTATCACTTGCAGAAGACAGTGATCACCAATTATATATTGGTTTACAGGAAGGTGGACTTTATCATTTGGATCTGAATAAGTTAGGTGAAGTGGCGCCTAAAGAGTTAATTTTCGATCAGGTCAAAGATGAAAATGGATTTGGCATTACCCCACGCTCAGTTCCGGATTTGTTTTTGGACCGTGACGAAAATCTCTGGCTGGGTACTTATGGAGACGGTGTTTATATGGTTAGCAAGACGCCCGCGAAGTTTAAGCAGTTTAAAAGAAAATTGATCAATAAAAGTGGGGAAAGCTATCTGCGGTATTATGGGATGTGTATGGATGCAGAGGGGAATCTTTGGCTAGGAACTGACGGTGATGGAATTTATAAATCCCGAAAAGATGGAAAAGTACTCCGGCATTACCTGGCTGATGGCCGGCCGAACAGTCTTACAGATAATGCAATACTGAGTGCTTTCAAGGATAGTAAAAATAACCTCTGGTTCGGCACATATGCCAACGGATTGTTGCGCTATGACCCTGCTAAAGATGGTTTTGTTAGTTATAAATATGATCCCCGTAAATCTGGTTCTATTGCTGGTAATGATGTGCGGGTTATACACGAAGATGATCATGGAAATATCTGGATAGGAACTAATGGTGGTGGCTTGAGTAAATTAGATGGTCAGACTGGAAAGTTTATAAATTATAATATGGTTAATAGCCGCATTAGTTCTAATGATGTCCGTTCTTTAGAAAACGATGAAAAAGGAAATCTTTGGATAGGGACTTATGGCGGGGGGCTTAACTATCTAGTAGTTAGAGAAAATAAGATTTATCCATTTCTCCAGGATGGAAAATCCCGTGTCAATTTATCTGGTAACATTCTCTATGCTTTACACCTGGATGGGCAAAAAAGATTATGGATCGGGTCGGAGGGAAATGGGTTGTTAGTTTATGATACCCGCCAGAAATCATTACTGAAATTCAGTGAAAAGAACGGGCTGGCCGATAATACAGTGTATGCCATCCTGCAGGAGAGCCCGGGCAAAGTCTGGATAAGTACTAATGATGGTTTATCAAGTATTGATCTGAATACCAAACAAGTTTATAACTTCAGTGGAAGCGATGGACTTCAGGGTGGCCAGTTTAACGCCGGGTCGGCGATGGTAGACGGCAGTAGTGGTTTTATGTGTTTTGGTGGTACAGAAGGGTGGAATTTGTTTTACCCCAAAACTATAATGCCGAGTACCTTTAAACCACAGATCAGTATTATTGGTCTGCAATTGTATGGCCGGGCAGAAAAAGATAAAGGTAATCTGGTCCATGTTAATGCGGGAGAAGAATTGACATTAGAAGCTAATCAATCGGTGTTTTCTATACAGTATGCAGCGTTAAACTATGCTTATCCACATGATGCACAGTTTGCATACAAACTCGAAGGTTTAGATAATGACTGGAATTATGTGAAGCGGCAACGGTCTGCGACCTACAGGTATCTGCAACCTGGCACCTATACTTTTAAAGTTATAGCGACCAATCAGGATAATATCTGGCAGGAAAATTTCGCTGCGATTACTATTCACATTTTACCTCCCTGGTATAAGAGCTGGTGGGCCTACACACTTTATGCTGTTTTAGTTGCCGCTTTGATTTATGGATTTGTCCATTATAAATCTAAACAGGCCAAGCTCAAATACAGGATCCGCATTGCTAACCTGGAAGCACAGCAAGAACGGGAACTGCATCAGAGTAAATTATCTTTTTTTACAAATATTTCCCATGAATTCCGAAGTCCCCTTACCCTGATTATTAATCCGGTAAAGGAAATGATCCAGGATCAGCAGACGAGTTCAGACTTAGGAAATCTGAATATTGTTTACCGGAATGCAAAAAGGTTATTAAGCCTTATTGACCAGTTGCTTTTGTTTAATAAGGCAGAGACTCAGTCCGATCAGCTTAATATCTCCAGGATTAACCTTATTGAGCTGTGTGAAGAGGTTTTTCTCTGCTTTTCTTACCAGGCAACGAAAAAAAATATCACTTATACTTTTGAAAAAGAAAGTGACTATACCGAACTGTATGCAGATCGTGAAAAAATAGAAATTGCTTTATTTAATTTGATTTCCAATGCTTTACGTCATACTGCCGATGGAGGAATTGTGAAGCTTTCTATCCTGGAATCGCAAACTAATGTAAGCATAACAGTTGCGGATACCGGAACCGGGATAGATCCTAAGATCGGGAATAAGGTGTTCGAACGTTTTTACAAATCTCAGCAACATCAGAAAAACTTTAAAGGCGGTTTTGGAATAGGGCTGTTCCTGGTCAAAAATTTCGTTGACAATCATCATGGTCAGGTTAGTTTTACCAGTAAAGTCAATGAAGGTACAATATTCAAGATTGAGCTGTTGAAGGGGAAGCAGCACTTTAAGCAACATCTGATTCTGGACCATCAACCGCAAAGTTCGGTGATTCTGGACGAGTTAAATACTTTTGAGCAGGATTTTACCGAACTCAATACAACAGAAAGCCAGGAATTCAGGCAGGATGAAAATGCGCTGGACCTGCAACAGGGAATCCTGTCCGAAAAACCAACACTTTTGATTATTGACGATAATGATGACATCAGGCGCTATATCAGCAGTATTTTTAAACCGAAATATGAAATTCTGGAAGCTATAAATGGTGAAGATGGCCTTTTAATGATAGTCAAATATTTACCGGATATAATTATCAGTGATGTACTCATGCAAAATATGGATGGTTTAGCACTTTGCAGTTTGGTTAAAGCAGACCCGGCACTTAATCACATTCCATTCATTTTGCTGACAGCAAGTTCTTCTCCTGAAACCCGTCTTAAAGGTATCGAAGGAGGCGCCGATGCGTATGTAAGCAAACCGTTTGATAAAAAATTTCTTATCGTAACTGTGGATAGTCTGCTGAAAAGCAGAAATAACCTGCAGACATACTTCTATAATAAAATAACACTGAAATCTGCAAACCTGAAAATTTCTGCAGATTATAAAGAGTTTTTGGACCGCTGTATCGATATCGTAGAACGGCATATCACCGACCCTAATTTTGGCATCAGTACACTCGCAGATGAAATCGGGATGAGCCGTTCAAATCTCTACACTAAAATTAAATCTATTTCCGGACAATCATCAAATAGCTTTATTCGCTTTATCCGTTTACGTAAAGCAGCAGAAATATTTATTCATACAGATCTTACTGTACAGGAAACAACTCTTCTGGTAGGGATCAGGGATGCACGTTATTTTAGGGAACAATTCTATAAGCTGTTTGCCATGAATCCTTCTGACTATATTAAAAAATACAGGAAAGTATTCGGGAGCAAATATGCTGTTCATAAATCTCTGTTAAAGGGAAAAGAAGAGAAATAAAGCTGTTTTTGTTCAAATCCCCCCGCTTATTTGAGAGTTTACCCCTCACGGCGTGGCTGTAAATATATCGAATTTAGCTTCGTTCATGGCGCTACTTAACAGCAGCCTTACGAGCACTTAACACAAACCAAATATAGTATGAAACGAAATCTACAAAACAACCTGTCAGGGGACACCTGATCCGTGGGCTTAAATCCCATTATTAATTCTCTAAGTGTCCACTCAAAAATTACGATCATGTATTTAAAATATTCTCTTAAAAAGAGTATTCAACTGATGACGGGAATATGCATTCTCCTTATCCTGACTTCTACTGCCTTCGCACAGCAAGTGCTGCGCGGAAAGGTAACAGACAGTAATAATCAACCTTTACCTGGAATCAGTGTGAGGGTTAAAAATGCCGCATCAGGCACCAGCACTGATGCCAATGGTAATTATCAGCTTAGTATTTCTGACAACAATGCCATTCTTCAGTTCACATCTGTAGGATTTGCCGTGCAGGAAGTTTCTGCTCAAGGTAAAACGACCATCAACGTTGTGCTGCAAAGTGACGACCGTGCTTTAAATGAAGTTATGGTGGTTGGTTATGGTACGCAAAAGAAAGAGACTGTAACCGGATCTATTTCCCAGGTAAAAGGGGAGGATCTCGTGAAAAGTCCGCAGCCCAATCTTTCCAATGCACTTGCCGGAAGATTTTCTGGTGTAGTGATTAGCAACCGTGGTGGAGAGCCAGGTTATGACGGCTCTAACATTACTATCCGTGGACTGGCCACTACAGGTAGCAACAACGTTCTTGTTGTGGTAGATGGAATTCCAGGACAAATAGGAGGTTTGGAACGTCTGGATCCGAATGATATTGAAAGTGTCTCTGTATTAAAAGATGCGTCTGCAGCTATTTATGGTAACCGTGCTGCTAACGGTGTAATTCTGGTAACGACCAAAAAAGGTAAAACCGGAAAACCTGTTGTCAGTTATAGTTTTAACCAGGGTTTCAGCACACCAACGCGATTGCCAAAGATGGCAGATGCCGCTACTTATGCGCAGATCATGAATGAGATTAATTTTGACTCTAATCCTAATGGTGGACTAAATCAGTCTTTTACACCGGAACAGATAGAGTTATTCCGGAACGGTTCAGATCCTTTGCTCTATCCAAATACAGACTGGACAAAAACAGTTCTGAATAAAGTTGCAGGACAGACACAACACAGCCTTTCTGTAAACGGTGGAACTGAAGACGTTAAATATTATATGTCATTAGGAACGATCAGCCAACAAGGGTTGTATAAAAATGGCGCGACAAAATACAATCAGTATAACTTCAGAACTAATCTGGAAGCGAACATCAGTAAACGTTTAAAGGTTGGTTTATCCCTTTCCGGTAGGGAGGAGGATCGTAAATTCCCAATTACTGGTGGTGGTAATATTTTCCGCTCTTTATATCGTTCGAAACCTACCATTGCCGCATTCTATCCAAATGGCTTGCCTACAACTGGAATTGAAAATGAAAATCCGGCCGTTCAGGTTACTGACCTAGGGGGGAGCACCAACAATCCGAATCAGGTACTGAATGCAATTTTAAGAGGTAGTTATCAGATTCCTGGTGTAGAAGGACTTTCAGTAGATGGTTTCTTCTCAGCAGACAAATCGAATGCCTTCAGCAAAAGCTTTAATAAACCTTATGTGCTTTATAACTACGTGCCTTCAACTGGTTTATACAACAGTAATATTGTAGGGGGAAATAATCAAAAAGCTACTTTGACAGAATCGCAGCGTCGTGAGTCTTTATTAACTTCCAACGTTAAATTGAATTATGCCCGTCGTTTTGGTCGTCATGATATCAATGCCTTTGTTGGTTATGAGCAAAGTAAAAATAACCTGGAGTATTTTGATGCGCAGCGTTTCAACTATCTGTCTACGCAACTGCCGGAACTTTCTCAAGGTGGAACAGCAGCTATTGATTTCCTGAACTCGGGTTATAGTTCAAATTATACCCGCAGAAGTATTATCAGCAGGTTAGCTTATACCTTTGATGATAAATATCTTTTCGAAGGACAATTAAGAAGAGACGGTTCTTCGATCTTTGCAAAAGGTAATCAGTACGGGTCTTTCCCTTCGGTTTCTGCAGGTTGGAGAATTAACAAAGAAGAATGGTTTAAAAACAATATCAACTTCTTTGACGAGTTGAAGATTAGAGGTTCCTATGGTTCATTAGGTAATGATAACGTAAATGGATTTCAGTTTTATGACAACTACACCTTGGTTAACAATGGTTTTGTAGCGCTGACTCCAGGTGGTGTGCCTACTATTCAGCCAGGTGTGGCTCTATCTAAATTAGCCAATCCAAATATTACCTGGGAAGTAGCCAAGAAACTGGATATCGGTATTAACGCTGTTTTCCTGAAAAACTTCACTTTCGAAGCGATCTATTTTGAGCAGAAGCGTTCAGATATTTTAACAACAAGAAATGCTTCGCTTCCAGGTTCATCGGGTATTGTGAATCCTTTCGAGCCAGATCCGAATAATCTTAAGCCGTTGGTGCCTTCTGAGAATATTGGAAAGGTAAACAGTAAAGGTTTCGAGGCTACTTTAGGTTATAATCATACTGGAAGTGAATGGAGATGGGGAGTTTCCGGTAATTTTACCTATGCAAAAAGCAAGATCATTTTTATTGATGAAGCAGCAGGTACGCTCGATTATCAAAGACAAACCGGAAGACCATTAAACAGTTATTTACTCTATAACAGCATTGGCATTTTCCGTACACAGGCAGAGCTGGATGCTTATCCACATATCAACGGCGCGAAGGTTGGGGACTTACAGTATCAGGACTTTAATGGCGACGGAGTAATTAATGCCGACGATCAGACAAGAACTAAATATGGTAATGTTCCGCAGATTACTTACGGTTTCAATTTTAACGTTTCCTATAAAAATTTCGATCTGTCAGTATTGTTCGCCGGTCAGGCACAAGTGAGTCAATATGTATTACCTGAAGCAGGTAGTGTAGGTAATTTCTACAGCAGCTGGGCAGATAACAGATTTAGTCCTACTAACCCTAACGGAACTTTTCCAAGGGTAACAGAAAGAGCTTCGAACGCAATTAGTGGTGGTGCCTACAGAAATGACTTCTGGTTAAATAATGCAGCTTTCCTAAGGTTAAAGAATGTAGAACTTGCTTACAACTTAAAAGCAGATTTCTTATCTAAATTGAAGGTTTCTGGTGTAAGAGTATTCGCCAGCGGATTTAACCTCTTTACAATTAGTAAGGTAAAAGACTACGATCCTGAAGGAAATAATGAAAGCGGTCAATTTTATCCGCAGCAAAGGATCATCAATTTAGGCGCTAACGTGAAATTTTAATAAGAACCAAGATGAAATACAATTATAAATTACCTGTTTTTATCGTGATCGGCAGTCTATTTACGCTGGGTTCATGTAAAAAAGATTTTCTGGAAACTACGGCAACGGATAGAATCCCAACTAATACACTAGAAACAGATTCTGCTGTTTTTGAGGCCTTTGTTACTAATGGATACATTGGAACAAGATTGCAGGATAAAGAAGCTGACGGCACAAATCCTGGATTTGGACGAGGTTTTGAGTACAGTATGGCGAGTTCCTTTACGGATGAGTCATTATACAATAATGATGACAATACCTGGATGGTTCAGCGCGGGCAATTAGCTCCGGAGAACCTGGGTGCACTGGGTGTTCTCTGGGGTAGAAGTTACAGAAGTATCCGGGAATGCAATTATGCCTTAAGTGTGCTGGCTAAGATTGATATGAGTGCTGGCCACAAGCGTATGCTGGAAGGAGAGATTAAATTTATCAGAGCTTTCCGCTACCTGGATCTGATTAGAAACTACGGTAGAGTGGTTTTAATGGGAGACCGCGTGCTAGGTTTGAATGACAACCTTCAGGATCCTTCATTATTTAAACGGGAAACCATCAAAGAGGGGATTGATTATGCGGCTGCGCAGTTTGCAGAGGCGGCAGAAAAACTTCCTCAAGATAATGGCGGTAACTGGGTGTCGGGCAGAGCAACAAAAGGAGCTGCCCTGGCTTTAAGAGGACGTTTACTTTTATACGCTGCCAGCCCTTTGTATAACGCAGGGACCTGGGCTGATGCTGTTACTGCATCGCAACAAGTAATGAGCTTAAACAAATATGCGCTTTATCAGGGTGGATATGGCAATATGTTCCTGATCAACGAAAGTGATGAAGCTATTTTTCAGCGTTTGTATACCAGAAATGCGAATCATGTGCACATGGAAATTGCCAATGGTCCAAATGGTTATGGAGGTTGGGCAGGTAATACACCTATGCAGAATATGGTCGATGCTTATCAGCTTACGAATGGTTTGCCTGCAAATACGTCGAACCCATTATATAATCCGGCAAATCCTTACGCGAATCGAGATCCGCGTTTTGCCGCGACAATCCTTTATAACGGCG
>Ga0247805_1001570_pt1 | contig 10926 bp, 8 predicted proteins | sample UWRJL044104R1_FD_180930 | JGI IMG/M metagenome (GOLD analysis project Ga0247805, IMG submission 180930) | Plant litter microbial communities from Arlington Agricultural Research Station in Wisconsin, United States - UWRJ-L044-104R-1 | ecosystem: Environmental > Terrestrial > Plant litter >...
ATCTAAAAAAAGGATTAGAAATAGAATCTAAATCTGCTTTTGCAATTCCGATTCCGCTATCTGAAATTTTACAGATTATTTGTCCGTTTTGTTTTGAAAGTAAAATTAAAACTTCTCCACTATTATTAGTGTATTTAATTGCATTCGAAATAATATTTCTCAAAATCGTAATCACTAAAAAATTATCAGATTGAATATAATAATCTTGTTCAGCATCAAATTTAACGTTGATATTTTTGTTTTTTATTTTTTCAGAATTCAAAGTCAAAACATCCAGAATTAAAGCATTTAAGTATACAGATTCAGTATTTACATTTTGTTTTTGATTCTCGAAACGAGCCATTAAAAGCAACTGATCTACCAACATATTTAAATGATCTACCTCTTTGATACAATAATTTACTTTCTCTTCATATTCTTTACTATCACGGGGTTTACGAATTAAAACTTCGAGTGTTCCTTTAATAACTGTAAGCGGCGTTCTTAATTCGTGAGATGCATCCGAAGTGAATTGTTTTTCGCGTTCGATTGCATCTTCAATGCGGTTAAGCAAATTGTTTATTGTTTTAGAAAGTGTGTATAATTCGTCTCTCGTTTTAGGCAGCGCAATACGTGTTTTCAAATTGTCCTTCGTTATAATTTTCGAAGTATTTATAATGGCATTTATTGGTTTTATACTTCGGCCGGCAAAAAATCTGGCAATAAAAAACAGCAACAACAAAATAGCTGAAAATGACAAAATCATAATATCAAACAAATTGTTTAATACCATTTTCGAATCTGCCAAAGACATTGCTACAATAATATATCCTATTTTTTTGTTTTTAATGAGCAGTGGAACCTGAATTTGCCTGATAGTATGATCGCCCATTTTAGTATCAAATAATTCATAATCCTTTACAGCATTATTAAACGGCAGTATTTTTGTTTTAAGGTTTGGCGCTTTTTCTATAATGTTTTTATTTACATCAAGAAATTCAACAAATACAGGATTTACATCTACTGTATTGTGTTCGCGCTCGTTCCATTCTTCTTCATCAATAAGGATTACTTTACCATTAACTATTTTAATTTCAGCCAGATGATTCTCAATTTCAACCTTTATTTTTTTATCAATATGATTGTAAACGGTATGTTTTACAATAGAGTAAATTACCGAAAAAACGACTACAATTAATAAACCTGTGGTAATAATATAGTTGAGTGCAATTCTGTTTTTAAAAGAAAGCTGTATCATTTATAAGTCGTTTGCAATGTAACCAATGCCGCGAATGGTTTTTATATAATCTTCTTCAATTTTTAAATTGAGTTTTTTTCGAATGGCATTCATAAAAACATCAATTACCCCGGTATCATATTCAAAATTAATCTCCCAAACGTCTTTTAAGATCTGATTTCGGGTGCAAACTTTTCCTTTGTTCTGAATTAAATAAGTCAATAATTCAAATTCTCTTTGCGTCAAAGCCACTTCTTCATCGTTTTTAAGCACAATATGTTTTGATAAATCAATTTTGATGGTTCCGAGAGTTAAACTTTCTGAACCTTTACGATTTCTAAAATGAATTTTTATTCTTTCTACCAATTCTTCAAAACTAAAAGGCTTTTTGATATAATCATTTGCTCCGGCTTTTAAACCTTCTATTGTTTCCTGAACGGTATCTTTTGCTGTCAAAAAAATGATTGGCGTGGTTTGGTCTTTAATTCTGATTGCCTTACACAAATCCAGACCATTAATTTTAGGAAGCATCCAATCGAGTAAAATCAAATCAAATTTCTGATTCTGAATCAATTCAAAACCTTTAGAACCATCATTTGCAGTGGTAATCTGATAGCCTTCTTCCTGCAAACCTTGCTGCAAAAACTGAACAATTCCTAACTCATCTTCGACTATTAAAATATGCATTTGTCCTTTTTTAATTACGATTGTATCTTATTTTATCATTCAAAGATAGAGATTTTACTATTCAGAAATAGCTTAAAACCATTAGAATAGCCAAAACAAGATGATCTTAAGAAAACTTTAAGTTTACACTAAGCAAGGTAAAAGCATAACTTCATACAGAATTCATCTATCGCAATTAATTTTGCAAAAAAATTATTCCAATGAATTTTTACAAGAAGCTTTCTCCATTTTATAATCTCACTGTATTTTATTGTATTATTAGCTTTTTACTCCGAATTGTTTTAATACTTCACCCGATTACACAAAGTTCTTTTAGTATTACTGAGTATCTGAAAATCTTTGCTTTAGGACTTATTTCAGATGTATTTACTTTTATAGTGGCAAGCGTTTTCTTATGGCTTTATCTTATTTTTATTTCAAACTCTAAATACAACAAACCTTCAGGTTATATCATTTTGAGTGCTTTTGCAGCTTTGTTTCTTTACGTAGCTTCAGGAAAAAGTATTTTTGATGAATACGGCGGTGCTTTACCCAGAATTATTTTGATCTTTATTGGAATTAAAACAGCATTTTTTGCTCTTTTGCTTTTTCTACCAAAACTAAGAGACAAACTCAGATACTGGCTATTTGCTTTTGTCATTTTTCTATATGTTTTGCTCATTCTTCAAAACGGAATAAGTGAGTATTTTTTCTGGAATGAATTTGGTGTGAAATACAATTTTATTGCTGTAAATTATTTAATTTATACGAATGAAGTGATTGGGAATATTATGCAATCATATCCTGTAGTTCCTATATTTTCTGTATTGTTTCTGGTAACGGCAATTTTTACTTATTTCATTGTAAAAAGATCACGAAATTATATCGATGCTATTCCGTCTTTACAAGAGAAAATGAAAATTACAGGAATCTATTTTGTATTATTTATTCTCTCTTTGATAGCGATACCTACATTAGCAAAAACTGAAAACTCTAAAAATGTTTTCACTAATGAACTACAAGCTAATGGTTTGTATAAATTTTATCTTGCTTTTGAGAACAATAAACTAGATTATTTTAAATTTTATAAAACACTTCCGGCTAAAAAAGCATTTCAGCTTTTAAAACAACAACTACCTGCTATTTCCGGAGACAACACAACACGAACAATTACGAGTGATTCGCTTGAAGATCACAAAAATGTAGTATTGATTACAATAGAAAGTTTAAGTGCAGACTACATGAAAATGTACGGAAATAAAGAAAACATTACTCCTTTTTTAGACAGTCTTGCTCAAAAAAGTTTGGTGTTTACTAATCTTTATGCGGCAGGAAACAGAACGGTTCGCGGACTGGAAGCGGTTACTTTATGCTTGCCGCCAACTGCAGGTGAAAGTGTTTTGAAAAGAGAAGACAATAAAAATAAATTTTCGACCGGAGCTATTTTTAAACAAAGGGGATACAGTGTAAAATTCATGTATGGCGGCGATGCTTTTTTTGATAATATGCAGGATTTCTATTCCGGAAACGGTTATGATATTGTAGACAAATCCAGTTTTTCTGCTGAAGAAGTCACTTTTGAGAATGTTTGGGGAGTTTGCGATGAAGATATGTACAACAAAGCAATAAAAGTAATGAATGCCGAAGAGAAGGAAAATAAGCCTTTCTTTAATCATATCATGACAGTAAGCAATCACAGGCCATTTACGTACCCTAATGATAAAATTGATATTCCGGGTGATATTAAGTCGCGTAATGGCGGCGTAAAATATACTGATTATTCGCTGCGAAAATTCTTTGCGATGGCAAGTAAACAGCCTTGGTTTAAGAATACTGTTTTTGTAATTGTTGCAGATCATTGTGCATCGAGTGCAGGAAAAACGCAACTTCCGTTGGACAAATACAGAATTCCTGCTTTTATTTATGAGCCAGCAGGCCAACCTGAAAAATGCAACAAACTGATGTCTCAAATTGATCTTATGCCAACGCTTTTTGGATTATTGCATTTTAGTTATGAAAGTAAGTTTTTTGGTCAGGATGCGCTGAAACCGGATTACAAACCACGTGCTTTTATTGCAACTTATCAGGATCTGGGATTGATAAAAGATAATGTACTGACAATTTTATCGCCCAAACAACAGGTGAAACAGTTTAGGTTGAAACCAGAACCAAAAGATGGTATTGCACCTGAATATCAAATTGATTATAGCGAAAAATGTATGAAAAAGGAAAGAACTGATTTGGTAAATGAAACCATCTCGTTTTATCAAACAGCTTCGGATATGTTGAAGAGAAAGAAATATCAGAGGTAGATTGAAGTTGAAAATCCAAAATTTAAATTCCAAATTCCAAAAACTTTGGGCAGAATGGCACGCGGATTATTACTGATTTACGCAGGTTTTATTCTGATAATGTAATTGTTATGTCTTTATTTTTAGATTAATATCTTTTGAAAACGAATGCCATAGCCCTGATAGAAGCGGTATCCTTTTATTTTTTTTCTTTAAAAAAATAAAAGATACAAGTGAATAGCAGGAAACAGCTCCTAATTAAAAGAAAAAGCCTCAAATTCAAATGAATCTGAGGCTTCTTTATATCTGTAACAGAAACTGAGACTGAAAAATTTTCTTAGTCGTTTTGATTTTTCATTCCGAATAAGTTTCCTTGTTGGAACATTTTTAAATCATCTCTTAAAGATTGGTAGTTTCTTTGTGTAACTGATGGAGCATCTAAATCGCTCAAATCTGGTTTTCCGGCATTTACCCATGCAGTATACCAAAAACTTGCCGTTGCTGTAATGGCTTTTTTCATTTGGCTTTCGACCATTCCGTTCAACTGTTCGTGCAGTTTCTTAGCATATTCATCAGAGAAAACAGCTGTGTTGTATTTGCTTTTCAATACTTTTCCGTCAGCATCCATTTTAAAAACCTGACCTTCCGGAGTTGTAGTTCTTAGTTTTTTGTCGATGTCTAATAGCGGCTGAGCTAAACTATGAGTATCATTGATCATATCCCAGGTTGCTTTGTGAACATCTTGGTAATATTGCGCCTGCGGAACGTTTAATTTATAATTTTTAGCGAATAATTCCGGTAATCTGCTTTCCCAAAGAGAGTGAATTCCTTTTTGGTCGCTTAATTGACCGTCATGATTGGCAGAAGTGTGCAATGGCATGTGTGCATCGCCAATATAATGTCCTAAATCAGCAGCCAAAAACAAAATTTCGGCTCTGTTTTTATCTTTAAAAGCTTTGGTTAATTTTACCATCATATCTTCGATATACCAAGGTAAAATACCATTATCGTTCAGAAATTTAGCATCGTATTTTTTCTTTGCTGCTTCTAAAGTCTGCGGAATACTGTCTACAGCTCCAAAATTTTCCATGTCGAAATAATGCCTTGGATTTTCGTCTTTGTAATTTAAAGCATACTTTCGGATATCCGGTACAGAAGCTTCCTGTGTAATAAAATCGATGTGATTGTAAAAAAACACCTGTAGTGATTGAGGCAAAGCCATAACGGCAGCTTTATTAATACGTTCGTGGCCAACAATTCCCCAGGATAATGTCAAAAAACCAATTGCTGATGCGAATATTGCGATTAGCAATGGTTTCATTTTAAAGTTTTTCATTTGTAATTTTTGTTTGCTGCAAATTTATCTCATTTATAGATAATTTAAAACAATAGTGGTAATTATTGTGATAATTTAATTCCTTTTAATTTTTAAACCCTTTTAATGATATAAGTTCAAATTAAAACTTTCTTTGTAAATTCGTTTAACTTTTACACAAATTTATAATCTTAGCATATGCGCCTGATTCGTTTTAGTATTTTTTTCTTGTTATTTTCTTCTATTTGTACTGCTCAGGATCAAGACATTGTACAGCTAAAAAATGTTAACGATACGATCTTAAGTACCAAAAGAACACTGCAGGTAACAGATCCTTTTGATGGGATAAAAACCTTGCAAAGGCTGTTTCCAGGCAAGTTATATAAACTTTCTGACAACAATACTTTTTTGAGCTGGAAATGTAAAAACTGCAAACCGAGTGCTTATACGGATGTAAATGGTCTCGAAGGAGATCAAATGTTTCCTTACGAAAGTGGTATTGCGACTAGAATCCTTGACAATATAACTTATAAGGATTCTAAGGGAAACGAATTCAGATTGCTATTTTTTAATCATTCCTATTATGATGAAGACGGCCTGCAAACCGGAAGATTTTCTGGTGGTCTTGTAGGTGTAGCTAAATTTGCAAAAAATGGTAGCGCTTGGCAAATGAGATCTTTTCAGCCTGGAATTGCTGCCTTTGGTTCTTTTGCGCAGGCTCCAAAACCAAAACTAATAGAAATTGGAGAAGACCAATATGCTTTTACTTTAATGCATATTAATGGTGGCGCTGGTGGTCCTTTTGAAGGAATTCTTTATCTTATTGCCGGACTTGATGGTAAATATCAGCCCATTATGGAAGTCAATGATTATAAATTAACAAATGTCGCTAGTTTAGAATGGTCAAGCTCGTATAAAGTGGTAAATGATAATGGCAAAAAACATTTTAGGGATATTATCATAAAAACAAATGGCTCGTTTAACAAGGCAGGAAAAGATAATGACGAATTCGAATTAAATCCGCCAAAAGAAATAGCTGCAATGGCAAAATCAAAAAACCAATTTAATTTTGAGATTGAAAGACGTTTTTCGTTTAAAGGAAAGTTTTACAAAATGATCGACAAACCAATTGTGAGGTTTTCGAATGTTAAATAGTTTTTTATTTCCTATCTTTTGAAGACCTGTACTGTAATGTAAAAAGATCTTAAAAAGCAATAAAAATACTGCTTATTTATACATAAACTATTTGCGTTTAATTTTTAGCAGATCGAAAAATTTTATTAATACATAGAAATATTCTTTTTTATCTACAAAAGAATATTTCTATATGTTTAATAAGAGCGTATTTACTTGAAAATAAATCAGTTAACACGAAGAATTAATAATGGTATATGCAAACCGGTTGCCATAATTCTGGTTTTACTTACATGAACAAGAGAATCCCAAAAGCCGTATTTTTGTGGTACCATAACCAAAATATCGGCATTGTAATTTTTGGCTTCTTTTTTTATTTCATTAATGACACTGTTTGATTGGATGCTTTTGTATAGAAACTTAACATGCTCTAGTGCTTCGGTTTCCTCTACACCCAATTGACTTTGTTGTTCTATCAAATCTTCTACTTTTTTACCAACACTAAAAAACTCGACTTCGGACTGTATTTTTTTTGCTATTTCCAGAAATCTGCTAAATCTTTTTACAGAGAATAATCTTAAGCTGTCAATAGCAAATAGTATTTTTTTTGACTGGGAAAAACGAACGTTTTTAGGCACTGCTAATACTGAAATATTTAAATTTTTTATTACTGATGTAGTTGAGTTTCCTAATAGATCTTGCTCAAAGGAACGTTCTGCCATTCCCATTACAACAAGTTCTGCATTGATATTTGTAATCAAAGTAGAAATCTGATCTTCTAAAAACGTATAACTGCAAAAATAATCGACTTCAATATCAAATAATTCAGAGAGATTTTTCGCCAAAACTTCAAGTTTTGCTGTAGCCATGTTGAGTTCGTTTTGCATACCCTGGGCAGAAATTCTCGAATTTGCACTGTGTATAGATAAGGAAAATGCATTAAAAAGAGTAAGCTTTGCTCCGGTCGCTTTTGCAAATCCTGCTGCATAAGTAACGGCATTATTTGCTGTTTCAGAAAAATTTGTCGCCGCTATTATTGAAAATGGTAAAGTCATAACTGTATATAATAAATTAATAAATTTGATTGTCTGTATAGCAATACCTATATCATGTTTGAAGTTACAGGTCTGTCAGTTTATTTAAATAATTTTCTTCTAGACTTGTTTACCAACCGAATCGGGTATTATATTCTGGCTGTTTTTGAATCTTTTTATTAATAAAACCTTTTGATAGTGGCGATCAAAAAATGGTTTTCACTTATCATGTACAGCAATTAACACTCCGTTTAATGAAGTCAATTTACAATGATTTTCTGTAGTTCATTATGTATCAAAAATAATCAATTTTATCGCATCATTGATAATTGGAGGCAATCAATTTAAATCTTTAACTATTAAATCTTTATAAACAATTATCAAATAGCTTTAGTTTAAATATAAAATCGAAGCCAAGCCTAAACCGGCAATAAATATCCAAAGCAAAACGCCCTGAAACAAAGGCTTCACTCCTACTGCTTTTAAAGTATTTATATTTAATGTTGCTCCTATTAAAAACAAAGTAATTGTTAGACCAATCTTGGCGATATTAACAATATATGGTGAAACAATAGCAGTTTGCGGCACATAAGAATTAAAAAGCATGGCCAGAATAAACAAACCAATAAAGTACGGGATTTTGATTTTTTGAGATTTGTTTTTAAAAATTACGGCTGTTAAAAGTGAAATTGGGATAATCCACAATGCTCTGGCCAGTTTTACGGTTGTAGCAATTTGCAAGGCTTCAGCTCCATATTTATTGGCCGCACCTACAACTGAACTGGTGTCATGAATGGCAATAGCACACCACAAACCAAATTCTTTTTGCGACAAATCAAGCTGATGCCCAATAAATGGAAAAACAAATAACGCAATAGAATTAAGAATAAAAATAACACCTAAAGCTATTGAGGTCTGATTTTCGTTTGATTTGATTACGGGAGAAATCGCTGCAATGGCACTTCCGCCACAAATCGAGGTTCCACACGAGATTAAGTGCGATGTTTTTTTATCGGTTTTGAGCCATTTTCCTAAAAATGTACCTAATATTAAAGTACTAAATATGGAGAAAATCGTGAGCAGAAATCCTTCTTTTCCGGCTGAAATTGCGGCTGTGGCATTCATCCCAAAACCTAAACCAATAACAGAGAATTGTAATAAATAAGTAATTGCAATATGGTTGAACGCTACAAATGGATTCCCAAAAACATTTACCATAACTACTCCTAGCAATAAGGCAATTGGTGGAGAAATTATCGACAACAAACAAAACGCAATGATCAAAGCAAAAATGGCTTGTTGCAGGTAAAGATTAACTTCTATTAAATGTGATGCAGTATGTTGTTTCGTTTTCAAAATAAGGAATTTGATATTTCCTTACAAAGGTCTGTTCTTTATACGATAATTACCAATCGTAAATTGCAATCGACTATAACCCTAAGTTATAATAAGTAGCAATATTTTGAATAAATAGCTCTGATAAAGAATCTGATTTACCTAATAAAGTAATGATGTAAAAGTATCTTTCTATTGACAAATTTTCTACATCCAAAACAATCAATTCATTATTTTTAAGCTCTTTATCTACCGCATGTATTGACATGAAAGCAGAACAATCTGAGTTTAGCAAATACGATTTTATACTTTCTGTAGATCCTAATTGCATTTCGATTTGCAAATCTGCTATTTTTACATCTACTTGTTTCAAAGCATATTCTATAACTTCAAGTGTTCCAGAACCACGTTCGCGTGTTATAAATTTCATTGCTTTTAAATCCTCAAGCGAAATTTCGTTTTGCTTCGCCAAAGGATTTTTGGTACTGCAAACTAAAACCAATTCGTCTTTTAAAAACGGAATATACTTAATGGACTGATTTTTAGATTGTCCTTCGACAATTCCGATTTCGATTTCCTTGTTGATTAAAGCGTTTTCTATTTGTTCTGTATTTCCGTTCAGCAAATTAACTTTGATGTCCTGCTGTTTTTGATGAAAGCGTGCTAAAACAGGCGAAATAATATATTGCGAAATAGTTGTACTTGCTCCTAATCTTAATAATCCCTGGCGTTCGTTGATAAAGGAACTCATATCAAAGTCGATTTCGCGATAGATTTCGAAGATGTTTTTGGTGTGTTTTAGCAGAATTTCTCCGGCTGGGGTTAACGCAATTTTAGAACCATTACGTTCGAAAAGTTTGGTTTTATAGGTTTCCTCAAGTTCCTGAATGTGTTTAGAAACCGCTGGCTGCGAGATGTATAATTCTGTTGCCGCTTTAGTAAAATTTAAGCGGAGCGCAACGGTATAGAAAACTTTTAGCCTGAAATCCATAATCTTAGTTGTTTTTGTTTCATGTTTAAAGTTTCAAGTTAAGCAAAAACTTTACCCCATTGTAATTTCGGCTAAAGCCAATTATACTCTTCTAATATTAACTCAAGCTAAAGCAAGTGTCTATTCAATAAAAAATTCGTGCGGATCCGTTAAAATGGCAGCAAAAAATCTTTACAAAAACTAATTCTCAAAAATTTGCATTTGTTCGATTACTTTCCAAGATTTCCCAAATATTAAATCATTGTCAATCAATTCATATGGATAATAAAAAGTATAAGCTTCCATTTCATCTTTATGTTCAACAAAAACAGCAATAGCATCAGTTTGCTCTTCTTTTAGTTTAACATCATAAAAAATTGTTATAGCAAGGAATTCATCTTTTCTCCACCGCAATTCTTTTTTTAGTTCTGCTAAAACTGAAATCGATTTTGGAAAATCATTTTCTTCATCTTCTTCAAGTATAACGTGCTCAACTTTTTGTCTTGTATTTACAACAGCCGATACTGGATAAAATTCTCCATATTCTTTTAATAAAGTCTCTACAAATGGAAACATTTTATCTAAAATACTTTGAATATCATTCATTTTAATACTATTTGAAGTTAAGCAAAACTTTGCCCCATTGTGAATTTTAACCTTTTTTAACTATTAAAGCAATCCATTATACTTCCTAACAAACCATTCTGTAGTTAATACAACAGCAATCAAAATCAATAACCACACCCAATCAATTAAAGGAGTTTTGGTGGAGACATTTTTCTCAATCGATTTGTATTCTTTATTTTCTAAAAGTTGTTCAATCAAATCATCGGTTTGATCTTCGAAGAAAGCTTTTCCGTTGGTTTGCAATGCTAATTGTTTTAGTTTTAGCACATCAGGATTTACAAATTGTTTTTCGATATCAAAATCCAGAATTTCAAAATGACTTGAATATATTGTGTTTG
>Ga0247805_1001573_pt1 | contig 10920 bp, 8 predicted proteins | sample UWRJL044104R1_FD_180930 | JGI IMG/M metagenome (GOLD analysis project Ga0247805, IMG submission 180930) | Plant litter microbial communities from Arlington Agricultural Research Station in Wisconsin, United States - UWRJ-L044-104R-1 | ecosystem: Environmental > Terrestrial > Plant litter >...
TAGTGTTTGATTACATCCAATAATTTTTCCCTGCTGCTTACGGCAGACATCGCCATGCCAAATCGCAACAGGAAGTCTGCATCAGTTTCACCGAGCAACTCAAAATCAAAATATTTTAGAAAAGGACTTAGCATTTTTTTTCCAAAAATACACTATATAAAGTGAAAATATAAAATTAATTCACGAAATATCGTGGATTTATTATGAAAATTATGGTATAAACTACTGTTTTTAGGGTGTTTATAATTACGGCATAATTATGCTTATAGCGAAGGCAATTAACCCAGCTATATTATGAAAACAATTTACCCAACAGACCGAGCAGCCGTATTAGAAGAAACGAGTTTCAAAATTGTATCATTCAAATCCAATGCAGAACTGCTTCATTCTAACAATTTTTTTGACGATACTTATTCAAGGCTATTGCTATTACAGGAATGCCAAGGTACCCTTACAATAGATATGAATTCTTACCCGGCTTTAGCCAATAAGCTTTTTTTTCTGAAACCAAACCAAGTATTAAATGTTGAGAAGTGTACTTCATTACAAGGATACTTATTATCATTTAGTAAGGAATATATGGGTCTTGATGACGAAAGTTGTGATGCGGAATGCCTAGGCAAATTACTTCGATTCTTTTCAAAAGAATTGGTTTCAGTATGCGAAAAGACTATGATTGACCTGCAGGAAACTTTGCAAAAGATGCTATTGGAGCAAGGCACGCAAAACTTATATAAATCGGAATTAATGAAGCGCTATTTTAAAATTTTATTGATCTATATCTTTCGCCAGTCTGAGGAATGTGTGAAGGCGGGTTTGCAAAATCGGAATATGGCGCTCGTTGAAAAATTCATGTCTCTATTGGAAAAAGGATATGTTGAAAAAAAAATGGTTGCGGATTATGCCTTAGAATTATACGTCTCGCCTAATTATCTGAACCAGATCGTAAAAAAAATTACAGGTAATTCTGCTGGGTGGCACATTCGCGGACGAATTATTCTTGAGGCCAAGCGCAAAGCAGTTTATTCTAACAGGAGCATGAAGGAAATAGGGTATATGCTGGGTTTTGAAGATCCGGCTCATTTTAGCAAGCTGTTTAAGAAGACTACTGGTATCACGTTTGTGACATATAGACAAAATATGGTGGCGGTTCCCTTTGTTCAGTAACTTGCGAACCAGTTTGACCAAGTTATTTTCAGGTTTTTCTGATTACTATCAAAAATAAGTTTTATAAACTTTCGATTCCCAGTTTTTTTATTCTTGAATTGAGGGTTGAAGGCGGTATATCTAATATCTCGGCCGCTCCGCCGGCTCCGGAAATTTTCCCATTGCATTTTCTTAGTACAAGCATAATATATTCCTTTTCATATTCTTCGATTGTCTTGAGAGCAAATTCTTCGGGTATATAGGAAGTTTGAGGTTGTTGATGATTGGACAAATAAATGTTATCGATCTTATTTCCCTCGGCCATTAATATACTCCTTTGGATAGTGTGTTCTAATTCTCTTACATTGCCTGGCCAATCGTAGTTAATCAAAGTATTTATGGCCTTTGGAGCAAGTTGGAGGATGGGTTTATCCATTTTTTTGCAATAGGAATTTATAAAATGATTACTAAGTTCAACAACATCTTCTTTTCGTTCCCGAAGTGAAGGAACAGTAATTGGAAACACATGCAATCGATAATAGAGATCAAGCCTAAACTTGCCTGAAGCAACCTGCTCTTCCAGATTGCGATTGGTTGCAGCAATAATTCGCACATTAATAGCTATTGGTGCGCTTCCGCCTATTCTTTCTATTTCGCGTTCTTGTAATACCCGTAATAATTTCACCTGTAATTCATTTGCCATTTCACCAATTTCATCGAGAAAAATGGTGCCACCTTCGGCAAGTTCAAATTTACCTTTACGTTGCTCATTTGCCCCAGTAAAAGATCCTTTTTCATGGCCAAATAATATTGACTCAGCGAGGTTTTCCGGAATGGCAGCGCAATTTATTATGATAAACGGTTTGTCTTTTCGAAAAGACAACTGCTGAATGCATTTTGCTACTTTTTCTTTACCAGTACCGCTTTCTCCTAAAATTAATACGGACGTATCTGAGGGTGCTACCTTTCGGATATAGTCAAAAACGGAGAACATACTTTTGCTATTGCCGACCATATCCTGAAAATCAATATCCCTATTTTTTTCGTCAGTGATTCGATGAGCTATTTGTTTAGCGTTAGATTGTATTGGCACCTTAACCAATTTTGCCTCTACAAGCTTTAAAATTGATGATTGTAAGTTAAGCAATAAAGTGAGTTGGTCGTTTATATAAGTATCCACTTGTCTACTGTACCATGCAAAACTGAACATTTTGTCGTTATCTTTTATAGTAAAGGATACGAAAGATTTTATAGCAAAGGATTGCATGATTGTATTCTTGTATGGATGTAGCTTTCTATCTTTATTATGATCATTAAAAATGTAAAGCGCTTTCTCCTCGTCCTGGGAATTATTTTGCAAAGAAGCAAGCTTTTCGTTATGCATCTCAGTTATTTTTGAAATTTTTTCTGCTGAAATAGTTATGTATTCTTCAAAATTTTTCCGCAGTATTCCCTGCATGGAATATTCATTATTATTAAGCTGCCCTGCTTCAAAGTAGTCAAAAGGAAGATATATTTGTATAGCCATCCCCAGTTTCACAATAGCTTCTTCCCATTTTAAATTACTTTCTGCAATTCTTATTATTTCCCGGTTGAGCAGATTTTCCTGTTTTAACTGAGATTCAAGACTATACTTATGTCTGAAGCAAGCAATCTCCAATGTAGTAAGGACATCCTGTTCCCGAAATGGTTTGACTATAAATCCGTAGGGTTGGGTTTTCTTAGCCTGGTCGAGCGTCTTTTTATCAGCGTTGGCCGAAATAAATATAAAGCCAATATTACTATCTTTAAGTTCTTGTGCAATATTAATCCCGGTCTGACTTCCCTTTAAATGAATATCAAGAAACACCAAGTCGGGTTTGGTTTCCCGGATGAGTATTTGGGCATCACTAAATGATGCTGCAATTCCTGTGACTTCATAACCTGCATCTTCAACGATAAGTTCTAAGTCATGTGCTTCTACAAACTGATCTTCTACAATCAGGATTCGCATTTTTTTGTTATTATTTTTCATTGTATTATGCTGTTAGTTTTTCCTGGGATATGTCTTTTAAGAGCACTATTTTTTCATCAAGTTTAAACTCTATAGCAATAGATAATCCATTTTTATTTTGGATGGAAAGCTTTGCTTCAAGCTCTGTACTTAATCCCTTGATTAGACGTAGACCAAGTGTAGTTGATTTTTTGATGTCAAAACCGCTTTCGAGTCCGATACCATTATCTTTAATACTCAGGATGTAACTGTTGTTTGCAGTGGGTTTCAATTTAATCGCGATGGTGCCCTCACTTTCATTTGGAAAAGCATATTTAATAGCATTGGTTATTACTTCATTAATGATTAGTCCTAATGGTACTGCCTGACTCGCGTCGAGTTCGACCGCATCGATATCGGTAGCAAAATGTATACGTTTTTTAATACCGAAGGATACTCTCAGGTATTCGATAAGCTCTGTAATATATACTGACATATCAATTGCAACTACATTGTCTGATTGATACAATTTCTTATGAATTAAAGCCATTGAATGAATACGGTGTTGACTATTTCTAATAGCAGTTGTAGCAGCTTCATCTTTGAGGTACCGCGATTGTGTATTGAGTAGGCTCATAACAATCTGAAGATTGTTTTTTACGCGGTGGTGAATTTCTTTTAAAAGCCATTCTTTTTCATTCAGCAAGATTTGGAGCGTACTATTTTTGTGATCAATTTCGCCCTTTTGTTGTTGTAATAATCGATTGCTCCGTTTTTTTATCAGAAAATTATAGTACAACAGCCCTGCGATAATGAGCAGTAAAATTATAGCCATTATACTGATGTTTTTTGTCGTTTTGAGTTGTGCAATTTTTCCCTGCTGCAATTCGGCCTGCTTTTTCATAAGACGATTTTCATTGTCCTTTTTTTCTGTTTCGTAGCGAATTTCAATTTCAGAAATCTGCTTGTTTTTTGTTTCGTTCAATAGTTCATCTTTATATTTTTGCGATTTTTTGAGATTTAATATGGCAGTGCTGAAATTCTGGTTTACTGAGTCAATTTTAAAAAGCATGCCATGTGCGTACGCAAGGGATTGCTTATTGCCATTTTTCTCTCCGAGCGCCTTATAAAGGGTCGCGAACTTTTTCGCTTCGGGGTAGTTAGCAGTCTTGTAATAGTATAATAAAAGTGACGGATAAAATGCGTTTTGAATGTAATCAAACGGCGGTAATTTTGATGAGAATGCGACGGCATCATTTATATACCGGCCGGCACTTTTAAGATCGCCAATATTAACAAAGGTACTCGTCCACCGTCCTACGAAAAGCTGCTGAGAAATCTTAGGAAGGGTATGATACTTTTTTTCCATGACATGCAGCAGGGCAATGGCATCATCTTTTCTATCCATTTTCAACAATGCCTTGACTAAATTTGATTCTATCCCTGTGACTAATGCAGGATTGTTGTAATTTAATGCGATCTTATAAGCTTTCTGAAGACATTCAAATGCTTTTTGTTTGTCGTTAAGAAAATCATATATGCCTACCTGATAATTGTACATATCGGCTGCATCCAAGCTGTCGTCATGGAATTCTTCTATGAGTTTAGTACATTCAATGGCATACTTTACTGCCTTTTCAGTTTCACCCAGCTGATAGTAGCTGACGGAAAGAAGTGAATATGCCATTTGATTCTGACGATTACCAACTTTTTTGTTTAACTCTATTGACTCATAAACCTTAGCCTGACCCTCTTTCATTTTACCGAGTTCCATAAGCCAATCTGCCATTGATATTAAGGCCTTAGCTTGTTCCTCTTTATTTCCGGCCTCCTTGTAATATTGGTACACTTTTTCAGTGAGCATCAAATTGACTTCAGGAGTATTTGTCATTCCACCGGCTTCGAAAAGAGCATCATAGGCCGCCGCAAGGTTATTTTTATTGCCTGTTTTCGAGAAAAGTTCTATTGCCTTATTTGCATAGCTTTTTGACTTTGCCTCGTTACCTGCACGCATAGCTGCCTTTGAAAGCATTATGTATGATTTGCCTATACCGTTATTGTAATTTAACTCTCGTGCCATCAACAGCGCCTGTTGTGCGTAATGGGCAACACTGTCAACTGCTTTTGCATGCTTTACTTCATTTGAGACCATGTAATATCGTAATGCAATTTCATTTAGGGTATTTACCCGAGCTGAATCTTTTGCTGTTTTTTGCGATGTTGACAAGAGCGATTTTATACCGGCTGATGGTTTTATTTGGGCACTGCAGTGCAGCAGGCATGCTAGTAGAAGCAATAGGAGTATTTTCTTTGTCATGGCAGTACAATTTAATTTTACTGGTCTGGTTTAATTCACAAAATAATGCCAAAAAGTACCGCAGTTATTTTAAATTTGAATTGATGTGAATTACTAACTGCGCTCGATTAATAAAACCGAATAATAAATGAATTCTAAATACTGGCTTTTTCCAATGAGTACCACTTGACGACATGATATTAGCGATATGTCACTAATTAACGTAGTAACAATCACTTTATATCGCCAAAAACAACGATAAAGTTACGCTATTTAACAACATATCAATGTCTTAAAAAAGTAAATTTAATTTATTTGAACATCCTTATATGTAGTTTATACATCAAAGCGCATCATATCACCATTGAATGACATAGGCTTGAATTATAGTTTTACCAACAAAATATTACTAATCGTAAAACACAATCCTATGAAATTAATTCATTTTTCTAGAGCTACAATTCTGGCCATTGTAGTGATCTCAGGACGCGAAGTTTCGCAAGCCCAGCAACAAGTTCAGAAGTCGTCGCCGGCAGAACTTGTAGATGCATTGCACACCGCCTTTGGAAATAACCATTCCCGCGCAGTTCATGCCAAAGGCATCATTCTGGAAGGGACCTTTACGCCAGACAAGGAGGCAGCCAAGCTCACCAAAGCGCCGCATCTGCAAAAGAAATCGTCAAAGGTTGTCGTGCGTTTCTCAAATTTTACAGGAATACCGACAATTCCCGATAATATAGGTGCAGCGAATCCAAGGGGGCTGGCTGTAAAATTTCTAATGGATGATGGTACTTCTTCGGACATCGTTAGCCATAGTTTCAACGGATTTCCAACATCGGATACAGATCAGTTTCGGGAGCTGCTTCTGGCTATAGGTGCGAGCTCAAAAGAAACAGTACATCCTAATACGCTCGAAAAATTTCTCGATACACATCCTATTGCTAAAACTTTCCTGACTACACAGAAGACACCTGCAAGTTATGGAGCTATCAATTACTTCGGGGTCAATTCTTTTAAATTTACGAATAAGCATAACGAATCACATTTTATCAGATATCAGTTTATAGCAGACGGCGGTGAAGAAATCCTTACGGAAGCGCAGGTCGCTAAAATGAGCTCTGATTATCTGATTGATGAGATTCCTAACAGGATTTCGAAGCATCCGATAAAATTCAGGCTGTATGCAGAAATAGCTGAAAATGGTGATGCTATTGAAAACCCGTCATTAGCATGGCCATTAAGCCGTAAAAAAATGCTTCTGGGAGTATTGGAACTCACTAAGATGGCCTCTAATACCACTGAGGAGGATAAGGAAACTAAATTTAGCCCTAACAATATTCCAGACGGAATTGCAACGGCCGATCCAATGTTGAATTTCAGATCGAAAGCTTATCCGATATCGGTGAAAGAGCGCCAATAAAACCTAATGACCACATTATTAGAAATCATCATGAACTATCCGGTAATTTTTTATGCAGATGACGATGATGATGATCGTCTGTTTTTTAAGGAAGCCGCTGAAACGATTCCGGGTACAGTAGTATTATTTGAAAGCGGGATTAAAATGGTTTCTGCTTTAGAGCTATTCATGCCAACCCCCTCGATCATATTTATTGATTTGAATATGCCTGTAAAATCGGGTTTTGAAATTATGAAGGAACTAAAAGACCGTGACGATCTTAAGAATATTCCTGTAGTGGTTCTCTCAACGGCATCAGATCATTATAATGTAAAAAAGTGCAGGGATTGCGGAGCCAGTTATTATATTCCTAAACCGTTATCCTTCTGCAAACTGCGTCATTCCCTGGAGCATACGCTTAAAATTGACTGGCGTAAATTCAGACCTTCTGTTGACGGTTTTATGCACAAGCATCGCGCTTAATCACCCAATTAAAGGTCAAATGGAAGAAATCATTTATCGCACGAGCGACAGTTATCCCGGACTCATTCTTAGCTTAACGTTAGGTGTAGTCATGCTTGCGCTTGATTGCCGAAAGATGCTGGGGAACTTCGGCGGAGCAGGGTTCGGCGCTACCATAGCTTATCTGACCGAAACCTTTAATTGCCGCTTTTGCTCGCGCTTTTTGTGATTTTTACAGAGTTTACCGGTTCGGTACTTTTAATAATTAGTCTTGGTATCAGCACCTGGGCAATTTGTATGATTTGTGTGATGGTCGAAGTCATCTTTTTCGGTGGCCATTTAAAAGTGGGATTCTTCATGAACTGGCACTCCGGGAAGAGTGGCGAAGGATTCGAATACCACCTCTTGATATAGGAATGGTCTTAACGTAGCAGTTTACAGGCACGGGGAAATATTCAGTTGACCTGTTTTATTATAACTGTAGAACGCACATTTAAATGAAGTAATTCAAATAGTAACAATTAATAAATATCAATGCAATGAAAAAATTTATGTTCACGAGCATCACGCTGTTGGCGGCGTTGTTCACAATAATAGCATGTTCCGATGATGATGATAATAATGAAGTTTTTTATTCAAATCCTAAAACTTTTGTATTGGTTCACGGGGCGTTTCAAGCGCCGTATGCCTGGCAGTTTACTAAAGCAGATTTAGAAAGCAGGGGGCAGAAAGTTGTGGTGGTGGAACTTCCGGGACACGGAAGTGACAATGCTGACCCGGCGACATTGAGTATAAATGCTTACCGAGACAAAGTAGTTTCAGCTATCAATGCGATATCCGGACAGGTAATATTGGTAGGGCATAGCATGGGCGGAATGGTTGTAACTGCAGTGGCAGAGGAAATCCCGGAAAAGATTGAAAAGCTTGTATTTGTGGGCGCATTTGTTCCGGCAAACGGCCAGTCGATAGTGGATCTTGCTTCTACAGACAGCGAAGCGTTATTCGGACCTGCCTTGATACCTTCAGCAGATCAGCTTACTTTCAATATGGCCCAAGAAAATCTGGCACCTGTCTTTTTAGCTGACGGTTCCAGTGCTGTAAAGCAGTTGCTTATCACGAATTATAAGGCGGAGCCTTCCATTCCTTTTACCAATCCCGCTACAATTACTGCAGGAAAATTTGGATCGGTTAATAAGTATTACATCTTTACTGAACAGGATAAAGCAATCAGTTTAAGCAACCAACATGCGATGGCTGCGGCCGCAGGTATTACAAAAAATTACAGCATGAATACAAGCCATTGTCCTTTCCTTTCTAAGCCTTCGGAATTTACGGCTTTGCTGATGACCATTATTCAATAAATTAAATATGAGACGTATGAAATCGATACAATCCAAAACCATATTCTTCATTACAGGTGCTTTTGTCGGTCATAATTGTTGGGAGCAATGGATTGAATATTTTGAAATGCGAGGTTATACCTGCATCGTTCGTCCATGGCCGTATAAAGATGCAGCTGTGGCCACTTTAAAAGACAGACATCCTGATAAAAAAGTCGCTTCAATACGGCTTGGGGAGCTTACGGATTATTTTGCTGGCCTGGTTTCAGACCTTCCTGAAAAGCCTATTCTCATAGGGCATTCGATAGGAGGATTGATGGTGCAGTTGCTCTTGCAACGCGATCTTGCAGTAGCTGGGGTAGCCATTCATCCCGTTGCACCGAAAGGTGTTATTGCATTCAGTTGGTCGATGTTGAGGTCGGTCTGGGGTCCTTTGGGTTTTTTTACGCCTTTAGAAGATACCTATATGATGCCGCTAAAAAGCTGGCGTTATATTTTTACCAACGGGATGTCAGGGAGCGATCAGGCGGCTACTTATGATAAATATGCGATACCTGAGTCGAAATATGTATCAAGAGACGGATTGACTGATGCCGCGAAAATAGACTTTTCGAGACCTCATGTACCGCTTTTAATCACCTCAGGCAACATTGATCATATTGTTCCCGCAGCGCTCAACTTTGCCAATTATAAAAAGTACAAAAATGCGGGTTCTATTACCGACTATAAGGAATTTAAAGGTCGCAACCATTTCGTTCTGGGGCAGCAGACTTGGAAAGCAGACGCTGATTATATTTTAGAGTGGTTGCAAAATTAAGTACAATTTTAAGATTAAGATGAAAAAAGCACCAAAGGAATAGAAGGATTCTTTGGTGCTTTTAAATTTATAATTACCCTTTGTCAACCTACTGTTTAATAGTTGTACTGCCTCACATATGAGTTGCATATCAGTTATACCATTATTTTACTACACTTTGAAATCGCATTATAACGCATACGTTATGCTTGATTGTAATTGAAGCGCAATACATTGTAAGCTAATCTATAAAATGTTACAAACCCTTATGTTCCGTTTCCCAGGATGGAAGTCCCTTTTAATTTATAGACTATGTCGAACAGGTTTTATATGCTCTACTAGTTACTTTGATACTATACGTATAGATACAAACCCATAGTTAATTATCCAATGTTATGCTACATTTCGGGGCCAGATTGACTACGGGGATAGTATAGTGGTGGCACAGGGCACACCCCTAATTTAAACCGGATGACTGCCGGAATTGGGATTTCGCATTCAAAACAATTTGAGAATTGCTCCTCATTGCAGAATTGAAATTAGAAATAATTCAGATCTGGGTTACGCTTTTTACAGTGACAAGCATTTGTACCGTGCTTAGAGGGCGGATTGCACAGGCAAAAGAGCACAGGCAACAAGGTGTATTATTTTTACCTCCAATAGCAAAAAGGAATTTGTATTTTTAACCTCGTTTCAAACCTGCAGGAGGGCTACTAAAACGGGAACATCTTTCCTGATTAAACTATATTTTAAAAGTTCTATCCTTGAAATAAAAGCTGCTGTCCCATTAAATGAAACAGCTGCTTTATTTTGAAGAATATCCAACCAACCTTGTTTTACTGTGAATTGTTCTATGGTTTTATTTTATAGGTAAAAATGTTGGCTTTCCTTTATCATGAATATAAAACACTACGAGTTTTGCCGGTTTAACCGCGTCATTGTTGAGTGTTGCGGTATGTTTACCATTTGGAAGTTCATAAAATGCCTCACCTGCTTTATAATGATAGGTTTTACCTTCAAAAACGGACTCGATTTCTCCCTCGATAACATAACCAAATGTCTCACATGGATGGATATGGGCAATTGATTTGCTTTTGGGTGGCAGATCAACAATCATAATCTGAACGCCTTTGTTTTCAAGACCTTTACTTTTCAAGAGCTGTTCTAAAATTATGGCATGTGTGGTGTCGGTATACCCATCATATTTATGGGAATTGTCCGTATGGCCGTGTTCCTGTGCAAAAGCTGCCATAGTTAAAAAAGAAAACACTACCGAATAAATTGCTTTTTTCATCATTATTTAGATTTATTGTTAAAATGAATTTTTATAAAATAAGGACATTAAAATCCTAAAAACTTAATCTTGTTCTGGAATGGATGTTTACAAAAAAAGACACAGTGATCTACCAAGGATAGCATCTTTCTTTGTGCGCATTAAGGGGGGTCAATAATTAACTTTTATTTATCATGGCATCGATACTCCAACGGTAGTTATCAACGACTGACAAT
>Ga0247805_1001574_pt1 | contig 10918 bp, 8 predicted proteins | sample UWRJL044104R1_FD_180930 | JGI IMG/M metagenome (GOLD analysis project Ga0247805, IMG submission 180930) | Plant litter microbial communities from Arlington Agricultural Research Station in Wisconsin, United States - UWRJ-L044-104R-1 | ecosystem: Environmental > Terrestrial > Plant litter >...
AATTTCTTTTCGTTCTTCCGGAAGGGTTTTATTGTCGAGATGTCGGATTGGAATTCCTGCTGCTGCAAAAACTTCCTGCACTTTCATGGAAGTTTCGATACCATTATTAAAAATCAGGGTCTTTTTATTCTTGGCCCGTTCCTTATACGCCTGAAGCAGTAAATCCAGCATTGCCGGCGAGCTGTATAATTCATTAGAGGAACTTACTGTATAATCACCATGAATTCCTGTTTTCAGTGTATTTAGTTCTACTTCATAAACAAAAGATTCTGGTCTGGCAAGAAAACCATCAGCGATAAGCGACGAAATATTTTCACCGGTAATCAAAGAGTGGTAATTTCTTTTCATTGGTTTGGAAATATCTGAACTGAAAGGAGTTGCCGTTACCCCTATTATGGAGGCCTTTTTAAAATTACCCATCAGTTTCCTGAAAGAATTATGGTGTGCTTCATCTATAATAACCAAACCAACATTCTTAACCTTTACTTTTTTGGTTTTGATTCTGTTGCGGAGTGTCTCTACCATGGCTACATAACAATTACAATTGGCTTTGAAGTTGCCGGTGGTACTGCTGATAATCCGGTTTTGCACACCGGTTTTCTTTAGGGTAGCCGAGGTTTGACTGCACAATTCTTTCCTGTGGGTAAGAATAATTACGGTTTGACCAAATTGTTCTATAAATCGTCTGGCTATCTCAGAAAACACAACGGTTTTTCCTCCTCCGGTTGGTAATTGATAAAGAAGTCTTCGATTGGGAGCACTTTCCATTTCCTCAAAAACAGAATTGATATCGCGCTCCTGATAAGCATAAAATGATTTTTTTGGTGTAGCCGTTATGTCCATAATAGATAAGTTAGTTGATCGTTTCCTAACTTTTTATAGTTGGAAAAATTTCGGGATTTGTTTACTAATGTTAAGGGTAAAATTAATCGGCTTCCTATGCAACACATTATATAATTGCACGTTGGATTTATATTATTAAATGAATTCTATTCGGTAATTGTATAAATTCTCTCTTCTATTTTATAAAATGGAATCTGAATAATTCAATAACTTTAGTATAATTTAATATTCCATTTTATTATAACACCAAATAAAGAATTCATCATGAGTGACATAGCAAAACGTTTTCCGGAAAATCCATTATTGATGCCAAAAGATTTAAAAGCAAGCAGCAGTGAACTGCAAATTATAAGTCTGCTGAATCCCGGCGTTTTCAGATTTGAAAATAAAACATGGCTTTTAGTCAGGGTTGCAGAATCAATAGCACAAAAAGAAGGAGTCATTTTCTTTCCGGTAGTGAATGATCTCGGAAAAGTAGAAATAATCGAAATTCCGCTGAACGATCCAGACCTTATTGCCAATGATGCACGTGTAATTAACTATAAAGGACTTGATTACCTGACTACACTCTCACACCTTCGATTGCTTTGCAGCGATGACGGTATTAAATTTTATGAACCTGAGGACACCAAACTTTTAGTAGGCTCAGGTATGCTGGAACAATATGGAATTGAGGATTGCAGGGTTAGCCAAATCGGAGACACCTATTACCTCACCTATACGGCAGTATCCGAAAATGGTGTTGGTGTTGGTCTTCGGACCACAAAAGACTGGAAGAATTTTGAATCCAACGGAATGATTTTTCCGCCTCATAATAAGGATTGTGCCATTTTTGAGGAAAAGATAAACGGAAAATTTTACGCATTGCATCGCCCGAGCAGTCCAAAAATTGGTGGGAATTTTATCTGGATTGCCGAATCACATGACGGAATACATTGGGGAAACCACAAATGTATTGTCAAATCACGTCAGGGGCTTTGGGATAATGCGAGGGTTGGCGCCGGTGCCGCTCCGATAAAAACAGAAAAAGGATGGCTTGAAATCTACCACGGTGCAAATCCTGAAAATCAATATGGTCTTGGTGCCTTTCTGATGGATCTGGAAGACCCTTCTAAAGTAATCGCCAGAACATCCGATGCTATAATGATTCCTCTTGAAAATTACGAACTAAGCGGTTTTTTTGGCTATGTTGTGTTTACAAATGGACATGTCGTTGATGGAGATAAGCTTACGATTTATTACGGTGCCGCAGATGAATTCGTTTGCGGTGCCCATTTTTCTATACAAGAGATTTTATCACTTCTGGAGTATAAATAGATTTATCGTAATTGAATTATCTCTTTTGCATAATATTTAATCAACTGTATTTGTCTTATGCATTTTAAACAAATTCTTCAAAAATATTATAGAAATCATGAAAAATATTAAATAAGATCTCTACATTTGCAACTAAGTTGCACTAAATTTATTTGAAAATTACTTTTTAAAGTAATTAACAGGAATGAAAAAGAAATTTACAATCTTTAATTTTTTAATGTCTGTCATGGTATTGTCTTCGATGCTGTTTCAGATGATTCATTCCTATGAGCATGTTCATCAGCAAATCACAGAAAAGAAATGTGAACATAAATATTCTGCTCATCAAAAACAATTTACACATTCACATTCTGTAGAAAATGATTGCTCTGTGTGTCATTTCTCATTTACTAGTTTTATTTCAAATTGTTTTAACACAATTTCTTACCAAAAAGTAATTAGTTTACAGCACACTTTATCCTTTTACAATTCTATTACATCATCATTTTTTAAAGGAAGCCTTTTTGCGTTAAGAGCTCCTCCTTCACTGCTTTAGGTTACGCTAAGATTTGAAAAATTATTTTTTGCTTTCATCTTAAAATATAAAGTAAAGCTGTTGGATTCTGTTTGATAGGATTAAATCTCCTCTTGAGATGGAACAGATTATTAATATTTAAGATGCATTTTTCATATTATATCGTAATCATTACTTCTCTCCTTGATTAAAAATCACTTCAAAGTCATTAAATTTCTTTGAAGTCAATTATCCATTCAGAATAAATATAATATACAACATTATGCTTACAGCTCAAAACCTCACCAAAAAATATGGTGATTATATCGCTTTGAACAATTTAAATTTAACGATTAAAGAAGGCGAAATTTTCGCACTTTTAGGTCAGAATGGTGCTGGAAAAACTACCACTATCAACTTGTTTCTGGGATTTATAAAACCATCGGCAGGACAACTTAAAATAAACAACATATCTGTTTCTGACAATGCTCATTTAACAAAAAAACATGTAGCTTACATACCAGAAACTGTAACATTATATCCGAATCTGACAGGTTTGGAAAATCTTAAATTCTTTTCCTCTTTGGCAGGATTCAAATATTCCAAAGGTGAACTAACCTATTTCCTCACAAAAGCAGGTCTGCAGATACAGGCACACGATCTAAATCTTGATGGCTATTCTAAGGGGATGCGCCAAAAAGTAGGTATTGCTATTGCAATTGCAAAAAAAGCAAAAGTACTGTTGTTAGATGAGCCTACAAGCGGACTGGATCCTAAAGCATCCAATGAATTTTCTCAAATACTAAAAGAACTTTCTGCAGACGGAACAGCTATTTTGATGGCAACTCACGATATTTTCAGAGCCAGGGAAGTTGCAACACATATAGGAATTATGAAACAGGGAAATCTCGTTACCATCATCGAGGCAGATAAAATTTCTGCCAATGAACTTGAAGATTTGTATTTACAAACAGTTTAAAGGAAGCTATTCCAATGATTTAAAAAATGAGATATTTATTTAGCCTTTTGTTTTTAATAACTGGCACACATTATATACAATCCCAAACAATAAATACAAAAATAACAGATAGTGTCTTTAAAGATTCCATAGACATACAGATAAAAAGAAACGAATTGCAAACTGTTGAAATTGTAGGACGTTCAACAAGAAAATACAACAGCGACTATTCATTTGCTGCCACGAAGACCGCATCACTTAACAAAGATATTCCGCAATCTATTGCAACAGTCACTAAAGAATTAATTGCTGACAAAGCCGCCTTTCATCTTGCAGATGTCGTAAAAATGACAAGCGGTGTAATTCCATCCAGTTATTACAACCAATATACAATTCGTGGAATCAGCCAGAATGAAGAAGGTCAGATTGTAAATGGAATGAGAACACGCCAGTATTATTTTTTGCAACCATTAACAAATAATATCGAACGCGTTGAAGTTATTAAAGGACCTTCGAGCGCCACTTTTTCTTCAGTAGATCCGGGGGGAAGCATTAATCTGGTAACCAAAAAACCGTTGACATCTGAAAGAAAAGAAGTGAGTTTAAGTGTCGGAAGTTTTAGCAGTTTAAGGGGAACTCTCGATTTCACAGGCCCCTTAAATGAATCTAAAACGTTATTGTATCGTGTTAATGCAGCCTATCAAGAGGCTAAATCCTTTCGTGATTTGGTGAACAACAAATCTTATTTGATTTCACCTTCCTTTAGTTATATTCCGAATGAAAAAACCGCTATAAATACTGAACTACTTATAAGTGACATGATCGGAATTCTTGATCGTGGCCAGCCTATTTTTGGTGCTGTGGCTGGAGTTACCAGTTTAGACAAAACCCCAATCAGTCTGAATCTGGGTGCTCCGGGTGATTTTTTTAAATCTAAAGAAATGATTTTGACCACTAATTTTGCTCATAAATTCACTTCGGAAATTGGTTTTAATGCTTCATACATGAAACAAACCTGGAAAGAAGACCTTCAGGAACACAGAACTACAAATGGTTTTGCGGTCGATATAAACAATCAGCCTGTTACGAATCTGGCAATGATGCAATTTATTCAGCGTCAGCAATATTGGAATGTAGATAATTTAACTACTTATTTAAATTTCGATTTAAAAACCGGAAAAGTCCATCATAAATTAATGACAGGATACGATTTAAGCAGCTGGAACAAAACCAAGGGTGGTGGACAAAATGCCGCAAGAGGATATTTAATGAATGACGGTTCTGTAGTTGGTTCATTTGTATTGGCCAATGCAGCCAATTATCAAACCACAACAGTTAATGATGTTGTATTGCCAAAACCTAATGTAAATTATTTTAATTTAAATAATCATGCTTATACATTGACAAGCCCTAACGATTACATGTTGAATGTGCGAAATGCACTGCCATCAGCATTAACCACAACGAATGCCATTTATATTCAGGATCAGATTCAATGGGAAAAATTTATTTTGTTATTGGGTTTAAGAAGCGAATGGTTTCAAGATATCACCAACTATGAATCAAACAACGAACTAACGGTGAAAAAATCAGCTTTGTTACCACGGATTGGTATTACTTATGCCATTAATAATGCTATAAATACATACACCACATATCTTAAGGGATATCAGCCACAATCAAATACTGTGAGTTTAATGCCGCAAACAGCAACTTTGCCAGGAGGAAGTTTATTTGATCCGCTGGAAAGTAATTTGAAGGAAGTTGGATTGAAAGCCACATTCCTTAATAATACAATGAGTTTCAACGCCGCAGTTTACGAAATCAACCAGCGTAATATTTTGATGAATGCCAATGATCCTGTAAATCCCGATTTACTTGTAACTAGAGGCTCTGAACGAAGCCGTGGTTTCGAATGTGACTTAGCGGGTTATATTATTAAGGATTGGCAAATAAACGCTTCTTACAGTTACATCGATGCTGAGATCACCAATGATAGGGATGTTTCTTTAATTGGTGCACGAAAACAAAATACACCAAAAAACAGCGCCAGTTTATGGACACGTTATAATTTCAAATCTGATTCTGCATTAAAGGATTTAGGAATTGGTTTCGGAATGCAATATCAGAGCAGTAAAGTGCCTTGGTTTACAAGAGATTTTACTCTTCCGGATTTTACAATTTTTGATGCTGCACTATATTACAAACCAAATAGAAGTGATATGCAAATTACTTTAAATGGGTGTAATTTATTTAATAAAACCTATTGGTTAGGCGCTCAGAATTACCTGAGGTTATTTCCGGGAATGCCTAGAAATGCTACGCTTACCGTAACTTATAAATTTTAATCTGTAACTATGTCATTACACGCAGAATTCTTAATAGCCAAACATTTAAAACAAGCTGTTTTTAAAAATAAAGCTATCTATATTATCTCAATTTTTATTGGTGTTTTACTTATATACGCCACTTTTTCTGGTTGGAACAATTATAGTAGTCAAAACGAAACCAGCGAAAAATACCAGCATGAATCAAGAGAAGACTGGCTCAAAAATCCGGATAAAAATCCGCACAGAATGGCACATTACGGAAATTTTGCTTTTCGAAAAAGTACCCCCCTAAGCGTTTTTGAATTTGGAATGGAACCTTTTTTCGGGAACGCTATTTTCCTTGAAGCGCACAAGCAGAACACGGCTAACTTTTCTGAAGCAGGATTTTCAAATAGTATGCTCCGTTTTGGTGAAATCAGCATTGCAATGGTTTTACAAATTTTATTGCCCTTGCTGATCTTTTTTGTTGGATTTAATTCGGTCGCAGCCGAAAGGGAAAATGGAACACTAAAACTTATTTTGAGTCAGGGGATCAACTGGAAACAGCTTCTGGTAGGAAAAACTCTTGGCATCGCTTCTGTCATAATGCTACTTTTTATTCCAACAATGATTATTCTTGTTATTGTTTGGCTACTGCTACAGAATTTCACAGTTTCATCGGATGAAATGATTAAAATGGTGTTGTTTGTCATTTTTCATTTTATCTATCTCTTGTTCTTTTGCGCCATTGCTGTTTTGGTTTCTGCTTCAAGCAAAACGTCAAAAAAAGCTTTGGTTTCGTTAATCGGAATTTGGTTAGTTTTTACTATTATTCTGCCGAGAACTACGCAGGCATTAGGCGCATATATTTATGAAGCGCCTTCTAAAATTCAATTTAACAGCGATATCGAAAAAGACATTCTCAAACAAGGCGACAGCCACAACCCAAATGATCCGCATTATAAGGCAATTAAAGACTCTTTATTGCGAGTTTACAAAGTAGATTCTGTTCAAAAACTTCCTTTTAACTATTCCGGCTTTATCATGACCGAAGGCGAAAAAATTAGTTCCCGCATTTATAATCAGCATCTGGAAGACTTGCTTTTGGTTTATAAAAAGCAGAACAGCTTTTCTAAAACAGTTTCTTTTATAAATCCCTACATCGCAATGAAAAATCTGTCTATGGGATTATCCAATACTGATTATGATTCGTATACCGATTTTCAAAAACAGGCCGAAGCATATCGCTATATGATGGCGCAAAAAATGAACGCCCTGCAAATTAAATACATAAGCAATAACAAAGATAAACCAGCCGTAATTGACAAAGAACATTGGGCGGATGTAAAAGAATTTCATTATGAGCAAAAAGAAATCCAAGATGTTTTAACGAACGAAATCATTTCTATTATATCTATTATCCTTTGGATTAGCCTGCTTTTTATTTTTATTAAAATAGCGACTAAAAAACTTAAAGCCATTTAACATGTTAGCATTATTATTTAAAAATTTCATACGCTCAAAAGGAACAAAAATCGGATTGTTTTTTTTGTTAATTATTGCGTTTATAAGTCTTTTAATTGGACAGCAATTCCAACAAAAACAAAGTAGAAATATCTCAGAAGCCGTAGCTTATCAAAAAGAACATATTGCCAGGAATGTCGCGTTTCATAAAGACGAAATGGGACTTCTGCTCTATTACATCAAATTTTCACTTGTTAATAAAACGCTTCCCATAAACAGTCTGGCAATTGGCCAGCGTGATGTAAATTCATCAATTCAAAGTGTTACAATTCGCGGGCTTGAAGGACAAAAATACGATTCGGAACTAAATAATCCGAGCAATCTTTTGTTGGGAAATATTGATTTTAGTTTCGTTTTAATTTATCTTTTTCCACTTTTGATTGTAGCATTTACCTATAATATTATTTCTGAAGAAAAAGAATCTGGTACCTGGAAAATTGTGGAAACCCAAAGTAGTAATACATTTTTGCATATCCTCAAACTCTTTTATATAAGAATATTAAGTTTGATCACTATTCTTACCTTACTGCTGGCTGCAGCAATTTTATTTTTGAATATTCCATTAGACAGCTCTTTTTTAATGTTTTATGGAGTGGGAATTTTGTATATTTTTTTCTGGTTTGCCGTTTGTTTTTATATTGTCTCCTTACAAAAAAATTCAAATTTCAATGCGGTAATCTTATTAACCATCTGGCTGGGCCTGATTATTATTTTACCAGCAGCCATCAACTCATATATCTTGACAAAATATCCCGTTCCGGAAGCTCTGGAACTGACATTAAAGCAAAGAAATGCCTACCACGAAAAATGGGATATGAACAAGGAAGTTACTTTGAATAAATTCTATACGCATTATCCGCAATTTAAAAATTATCCCTTGCCTGAAAAGGAATTTAGCTGGCTTTGGTATTATGCCATGCAGCAAATGGGCGATGATGAATCTGCCATTCAGTCCAGGGAACTGGAAACGAAATTACAACAGAGAAATCAGGCCAGTCAGCTGATCGCACAATTTGTTCCTACTTTGCATACGCAAATTCAACTCAATGAAATTGCCAGATCCGATCTCGAAAACCAACTCTTATTCCTGAAGGAAACAAAGAAGTTTCATGAAAAAATGAGACTGTACTTCTATCCAAAAATATTTGATAATATGGCCGTAGAAAAAGAAAACTGGTCCAAATTTAAAGTTGAAACTTTTAGTGATAGATCTAAAATAGGCTGGACAAGGGCTTTTCTTCCTCTCCTAATAATTAATATAATACTGTTTTCAATTGGCTGGTTCAATTTTAATAAAAATAAATTTTATTAATTTTAAAAGCAAAAAAAATAATATTACAGAATTATATTTCAATAAATTTAAAACTTCAAGTAACGGTGCTGCCTCCAGCACCGTTATTCATTTATAATAATAAGGAATTGAATAATACACTATGATAATTAAATAACGATTTCAGAAAATACTATAAGGAATTGCAAATACCCTATGCGTACTTTTGGAAATCGAGCAAATTTCTTCATTCAAATTATTAATAAAATTTGCATGCCAGGTAATTTGTGCAAGTCGCCCTTTTTTTTTAAATTGCTTATATGACAAAAAACCCGGAAGTTATAATTATTGGCGGTGGTCTTGCTGGTTTAACAGCAGCTATACATCTGTCTCAAAAGGGATTAAAGATCACGCTAATCGAAAAATCCGGATTTCCTCGTCATAAAGTCTGCGGTGAATATATCTCAAACGAAATTCTACCCTATCTAAAATGGCTGGGTGCAGATGTTTCAGAACTGCATCCCACTACAATTTCTAATTTTGAGTTTTCTACCCATAATGGTAAAATGGCGAAGGCAAAACTTCCATTGGGTGGATTTGGCATCAGCCGTTATGCACTTGATTATTTTCTATATCAAAAAGCTATTGAAAATGGCTGTATAATTTTGAAAGAAGCGGTTCATAATATTATTTTTAGTGATGATGCATTTACGGTTACAACTTCAAATCAAGTCTTAACTTCAAAAATGGTACTGGGCGCTTACGGAAAACGTTCTGCTGTCGATCAGGTTTTATCACGTGATTTTATAAACAAAAATTCTCCGTGGTTAGCCGTTAAAGCGCATTATTCGGGTAATTTTCCGGATGATGTGGTAGGACTTTATAATTTCAAGGGAGGTTATTGCGGAGTTTCAAAGGTAGAAAACAACAGCATAAACATTTGTTATCTGGCGGATTATGCCACTTTCAAAAAATATAAAAATATTGACGAGTACCAGCGGAATGTTCTCTGCAATAATCCACATTTGAAAAATATTTTTGAGAAAAGCAAACTACTTTTCGATCATCCAATTACCATCAGTCAGATCTCTTTTGATAAAAAACGACCTGTAGAAAATCATGTTCTAATGATCGGCGATGCTGCCGGCCTGATACATCCTTTATGCGGAAACGGTATGGCAATGGCCATTCATAGTGCCAAAATCGCTTCAGAACTTGTATTGAATTTTTACAGCGGAAAAATAGAATCAAGAGATTTGTTAGAAAAAAATTATACACAATGCTGGAAGATGCATTTTGGTAAACGCATAAGAACAGGAAGGCTTCTGGCAAAAGTACTGACACTTCCATTAATTACAAATATGCTGATTGCGATAGCTGTAGCAATACCCGCAGTATTGCCACGGATTATTAAGCAGACACATGGTAAACCAATAGCAATCAATTAATGGCAATAGATACTACTTACAGAACACAGGAAACTGAAATCATGGATGATTTTATGCTTCACGGGGAAGAACTTCGTGATGCACTTGATCAGATTGCGCGCATCAATACGCTTTTGGGTGGAAATAAACTCACTCTTCAGGGAGTAAAAGAACTACTGAAAAATGCAGATAAATCCAAACCGATAGTCATTGCCGATATAGGCTGCGGCAATGGTGATATGTTGCGGATGCTGTCAAAATATGGAAGAAAAAACAATATTAATTTTAAACTCCTTGGCGTTGATGCCAATCCTTTTACGATTAATTACGCCAAAAAATCTTCGGTTGATTTTCCGGATATTGAATATGCGTGTGTTGATATTTTCAGCAGTGATTTCACTTCTGTCAAATATGATATTGCATTATGCACCCTTACCCTGCATCATTTTACCAATGAGCAGATACTGGATATAATTAGTATCTTTAATAAGAATGCAACTGTTGGGATTGTCGTAAATGATCTTCACCGGAGCAAAATGGCTTACCGCCTATTTGAAATGATTTGTAGTGTCTTTAACCTGAACTCCATGTCACGCGAAGATGGCCTGGTCTCTATATTAAGGGGATTTAAGAAAAGGGAACTGGAAGATTTTTCTAAAAAACTGAATTTAAAAAACTATACCATACAATGGAAATGGGCTTTCCGTTACCAATGGCTAATTGAAAAAAAATGAGTGTAAAAATAGTAACTGTTACTAAGCAACTACCACAATATTC
>Ga0247805_1001575_pt1 | contig 10918 bp, 10 predicted proteins | sample UWRJL044104R1_FD_180930 | JGI IMG/M metagenome (GOLD analysis project Ga0247805, IMG submission 180930) | Plant litter microbial communities from Arlington Agricultural Research Station in Wisconsin, United States - UWRJ-L044-104R-1 | ecosystem: Environmental > Terrestrial > Plant litter >...
CCTGCTGCAGTGCCTTCCGGACTGTCCCAGTGAAAAATATAACTGATCATCAATCCAGCTGCAATCCATCCGATTGTTCCAAATACCCTGATGGTTGAAAATTCTTTTTCCGGATCTTTCATTTGATTGAAAGAGACCGAATTGACCAAAGCCAGGGTTGGCATGAAAAGAATCATGTATCCCAATACGTACGGATAGAAAACACTGATGTCTGATGCATTGTACATCTGGTACATCAACACAGCACCAATAAGGTGTAATACACCCAATATTTTTTCAGCATTAAAATAGCGGTCTGCAATGAGTCCGATGATGAATGGTGCAATGATGGCTCCCCAGGATTGGGTAGAGAATACTGAAGCCGATTCGCCACCGGTAGCCTTCAGGTTGCTACCCAGGAATGTGCCCAGTGTTACAAACCAGGCGCCCCAGATGAAGAACTCCAGGAACATCATGGCCGATAACTTAATGCGGTTGTTTAAATTCATATTTGGTTATTTCTTGTTTGATTTAGCAATTATAGTTTTTTAATCAGGATGTTTTTATACCAGACTTCATCACCATGATCCTGTAAAGCAATTTTACCAGATTTAAATGTACCCCAGTTTTCCCAGTTTGCAAACTTACTGCCTGCGACCAGGCTTTTCCAGTTGTCGTCCCATAAAGTGGTGGATACCACCTTAACGCCGTTTAAGTACTGCTCCAGTTTACCATCTTTGCAAATGATTTCGGCGGTATTCCATTGTCCCACTGGCTTAACAGGCTCTGAACTACTTTTAATCAGGTCGTACAAATCTCCGGCACGGTGTTTTGTGATTTTTCCATCCGGATGTCCGTCATTGTCCAATACCTGCATTTCAAGACCTGTGCTATAAGTTTGCTTGTATTTTGCCGGGTCTTCGTGGACAAAAAAGATCAGGCCACTATTTGCTTTAGGGGCCACTTTCCAGTCATATTTCAAATGGAAATTGGTATACTCCTCATTTGTAACCAGATCGCCAGCCTGACTTTTATCTGCATTTACATTAAAATGTATGGCACCATCTTCTACTTTCCAGCGTTCGCCAGCTGTAGTTTTACCATAAGTATGCCAGCCATTGGTTGTTTTGCCATCAAACAGTTTGGTAAATCCTTTTTGTGCACTGGCTTCATTTGCACTAAAAATTGTGGTCAGGATTAGTGCGGAAAATATGTATTTTTTCATGTTGTTTTGGTTAAAGATGAAGAATTGTTATCCCTTAAACGCCCAGGTTCCAGCCTTCGCGGTATTCTCGTTTTACAAATTGGTTGACGTCATCAAAATTGGTAATTTTCATATTGGCATTGTCCCATAGCAATTTGATGTTACGTCCTGGATAAATGATTTTGCCTTCCTGGTTTTTGCGCTGAATGTCGGTAGCCCGGATCGCCAGGTTGGCCATGAGCAAGGATTCTGTTAAAGGACCAGCTATAGAGAACGGGGAGCTGACCTCTTTCTTCCCATATCCGGCAATACAGGCTTCTACCCATTGTCCGTAATGTCCATTGTCGCCACCAGGTACCCTTGCAATGGTTTGAGGAATGTTGAGGCCGTCATTTTTACTTAATGGCAATAGACGAGGGTTCCGACCATAAGTAGCGGACATCATTTTGCCCTTAGTTCCTACAAATAATGTCCCGTTGCCACCATCGCCAAAAACTTCATTGGCTTGTAATTCTTCAGGTCTTTCCGGTTGTATGCCACCATCCATCCAATGTACAGTAATGTCCCCTTGTGTTTTATCCGTTTTCGGGAATTTTAAGGTAACATGACTGGAAGGCGGGCAGCTTTCCGGGAAATAACCCCGTTTAAATTCATCTACATATACTGAGCCTACACTGGCTTGTACTTCGGTAGCATATTTTAAGTTCAATACACTGAATGGAGCTTCGAGCAGGTGGCAGCCCATGTCGCCCAGGGCGCCGGTACCATAATCCCACCAGCCTCTCCAGTTAAAAGGAACCAGTTTGTTTACATAATCTTTGTAAGGCGCAGTACCCAACCACAGGTCCCAGTCTAAATCAGACGGTACCGGTGCTTTATTGGCTGACCATGGAATGCCCTGAGGCCATACCGGGCGGTCAGTCCAGGCATAAATCGTATGCACATCACCAATCAGGCCTGCCTCGTACCATTCTTTCAGGAGCCTTGGCCCGTCGTGGGAGGCCCCCTGATTTCCCATCTGGGTCACTACCTTATATTTTTCGGCAGCACCAGTCAGCAAACGTGCTTCATAAATATCATGTGTCAATGGTTTTTGAACATATACATGTTTTTTATGTTGCATGGCTGCAACCGCCTGAATGGCATGGTTATGGTCAGGTGTTGAAATTGTTACTGCATCAAAATGTTTGTGCTCTTTGTCCAGCATTTCCCGGTAATCCCTGTAATACTTGGCTTTAGGAAATGCTTTAACCGATTTGGCGGCCCTGCTGTCGTGAACATCGCATAAAAAAGCAATCTCCGCTTTACCACTTTCATAAATCTTGGCCAGGTCAGTTTCTCCTTTACCACCAACACCAATTCCGGCAACAAGTAACCTGTCGCTAGGTGCTAAAAACCCGGGCCCGCCTAAAACATGACGCGGAACAATCATAAATGCTGTTGCGGCAATAGCCGAGGTTTTCAGGAAATTACGTCTTGACGTTGTTTCCTGCTGTTTTTTAGTTTCTTCCATAACCTGCTTTTGGATTTATTTAAGCGATAAAATATAGGTAACCATTTCTTTTGCTTCTTCTTTACTCATATTGGCATGTGGTGTCATTGGCACTTCTCCCCAAACACCTTTCCCGCCAGAAATGATCTTATCAGCCAGGTGGTTTACATTTTCGTCATTGAGGGGATATTTTTTGGCAATATCCACATAGGCAGGGCCAATTACCTTCTGTACTTTATTGTGACAGCCAATGCAATCCGATTTGGCTATGAGTTTTTCTCCTTCAGTTCTCGACCCTGCAGTGGTTGCAGGAGCGGCTACTGTTGGCGATTCTGTAGTTGCAGTTGTTGCAGTCCCTGATGCTCTTTCTTCCGGACTACCGCAAGCGGCCATAGCGAGTGTAAGGCAGCTTAGGATAAATAGTTTTGATTTCATTTACTGAGGTGTGTGTTGTTTATATTCCTAAAATTTTATTGTTAAAGTCGTCATTTCCGCCAGAAGAAGCAAAATCATCAAAAGCTCTTGATGTTACTTTAATGATATTTTTGCTGATAAATTCGGCACCCTCTCTGGCACCAACCTCGGCATCTTTAATGCAGCATTCCCATTCCATCACGGCCCATCCTTTATAATCGTACTGCGCCAGTTTGCTGAAAATGGTTTTAAAATCTACCTGCCCATCACCTGGTGAGCGGTATCTGCCAGCGCGGTTTGCCCAGCTCTGGTAACCACCGAAAGTGCCTTGTTTACCTGTCGGATTGAACTCTGAATCTTTCACATGGAAGGCTTTGATGCGTTCGTGATAGAAATCAATGTATTGAATGTAATCCAATTGCTGCAATACAAAGTGTGAAGGGTCATATAACAGGCAAGCCCGGGGATGGTTGTTTACCTTTTCTAAAAACATTTCGTAGGTAATACCGTCAAAAAGGTCTTCTCCTGGATGGATTTCATAGCAAACGTCGACACCACAGGCATCAAATTCATTTAAAATTGGGGTCCATCTTTTAGCCAGTTCGGTAAATGCCGCATCAACCAGCCCTTCAGGACGTTGTGGCCATGGATGAAACATGTGCCAAAGCAAGGATCCGCTAAAAGTAGCATGTGCATTGAGCCCCAGATTTTCAGACGCTTTTGCCGCATATTTCAGTTGTTGAACTGCCCATTCGGTTCTTGCCTTTGGATTGTTCTTATAAGCATCTGGTGCAAATGCATCAAAAGCCAGGTCATACGCCGGGTTTACCGCAACCAGCTGCCCTTGTAAATGGGTAGAGAGTTCTGTGATTTCCAAACCATGGGCCTGTATTTTTCCTTTGAGTTCATCAGCATAGGTTTTACTCTCAGCTGCTTTTTGCAAATCGATAAAACGGGCATCAAGTGTTGGGATCTGGATGCCTTTAAAACCTAGTCCGGCAGCCCATGCACAGATACCGTCTAATGAGTTGAAAGGAGCTTCATCTGTAATGAACTGTGCTAAAAAAACTCCTGGTCCTTTAATTGTTGTCATTAATTTATATGTTGAAATCAAACCATTTCTGGTCAGACTGGCTTGATGCCACTGCGTTTTCAATAAAAGCCATTCCCCTTACGCCATCTGCCACAGTAGGAAAATCGAGTATCTCAGGGCTGGGGGTGATGCCCTGGTTTTTTGCTAGGATCGTTGCCGCAAAATTTCTATAAATATTGGCAAATGCTTCCAGATATCCTTCGGGATGTCCGGCAGGCACCCTGGTATTGTGTTTGGCAATATCTGATAAATAGGGCTGTCCTGCACGGTAAACCTGTGCAGGCTGGTTCAACCATTTAACCACTAATGTATTGGGCTCCATCTGGTTCCATTCCATGCCACCTTTTTCCCCGTATATTTTGATTTTTAATGCGTTTTCTTCACCTGCAGCGATTTGGGAAGCTACCAGGATACCATTGGCGCCATTGTCAAACTTAAGCAAAATGTTTCCATCATCGTCTAAACCCCTGCCTTCAACGACAATATTCAGATCGGCACAAAGTTTTGTGATCTTCAATCCGGAAATGTACTCTGCAAGTTGTGCCGCGTGAGTACCAATATCGCCCATAGCCCCACTTTTTCCACTTTTTTTAGGGTCAGTACGCCAGGCGGCTCCAGAGTTTCCTTCCTTTTCTGTGAGGGTGCTCAACCAGCCTTGTGGATATTCTACCATTATTTTTCGGATTTTACCCAAATCACCATCACTTACCATTTGCCTGGCCTGTTTTACCATCGGATAACCCGAATAGGTATGGGTTAAGCATAAGGTGAGACCGGTTTCATCGACTTTGGCCTGTAATTGCTTTGCTTCATCAAGCGATAAAGCGATTGGTTTTTCGATCACCACATGGAAACCATGTTCCAATGCCAGCATCGCTGGAGCGAAGTGAGCAAAATTTGGCGTTACAATGCTGATGAAATCAATACGCTGATCAGCAGGTAATTTACTTTCCTGTGCGATCATTTCCTCGTAATTCTCATAGATCCGGTTTTCCGGAAGAAATAACATTCTTCCGGATTCCCTGGCTACTTCAGGATGAACGCTAAGCGCACCGCAGCAAAATTCTATTTTTCCATCCATATTGGCAGCTATGCGGTGTACAGCGCCTATAAAGGCATCTTTACCACCGCCAATCATGCCCATTCTAATTTTTCTGTGTTCCATTAAAGGTTACCTTTTTTTAATTCGCTAACCGCAAAATCACAAGCTCTTGCAGTTAAGGCCATATAAGTTAATGAAGGATTCTGACAAGCAGCTGAGGTCATACAAGATCCATCGGTTACAAATACATTTTTTACTTCGTGCATTTGGTTCCATTTGTTCAAAACGGAAGTCTTCGGATCATGTCCCATACGGGCAGTACCCATTTCATGGATGGCCATACCCGGAGCAGAACCATTGTCATACGTTTTTACGTCTTTCATTCCGGCTGCTTCCAGCATTTCGGCAGCATCGTTCATCATGTCAACGCGCATTTTACGTTCGTTGTCTTTAAACTCACAGTCAATGGCCAGTACCGGTTGTCCCCATTTGTCTTTCTTCGTTTTGTCGATGCTTACCTTGTTTTCGAAGTAAGGAAGAGATTCTCCAAAACCACCCAAGCCCATATTCCATGCACCTGGTTGTGTCATCTGATCTTTAAAATCACCTCCAAAAGCCATTTCCGCTACATCGGCATGCCAGTTCCCGCGATTTGCACCGCCTTGGTAGCCAAAACCTCTGACATAATCGCGTTTTTCACCGTGCATGTTTTGATATCTTGGTATATAGATTCCATTTGCACGTCTGCCGTAAGTGTATTTATCCTCAAAGCCTTCTGCACGTCCCGAAGCTCCGCAACGGAAATGGTGATCCATCAGGTTATGACCAAGCTGCCCGCTGCCATTCCCTAGACCATTAGGAAAAATATCTGAAGTAGAATTTAACAACAAGAAAGTAGAACCCAGTGTAGAACCATTTACAAAAACAATTTTTGCATAATATTCTACCGTTTCTTTAGTTTCTGAATCGATCACTACAACACCTTTTGCTTTCTGCGTTTCTTTATCATATATAATGGTGTTCGCCAAAGAGAAAGGACGCAGGGTTAAATTGCCTGTTGCCACAGCAGCTGGCAGGGTAGAAGATTGTGTGCTGAAATAAGCACCAAATGGACAGCCGCGGCTGCAAAGGTTGCGGTACTGACATTTACCACGACCACCATGCTCTACAGTTAAATTTGCTGTACGGCCAATGGTCATGATCCTGGATTTTTTCCACTTGTCTTCAATCCTTTTTTTAACGTCTTTTTCCACACAATTCATCTCCATGGGCGGTAGGAATTGTCCGTCTGGCAAAGCCGGCCAGTTTTCTGCCTGTCCGCTGATCCCTGCAAACTTCTCTACATAATCGTACCATGGGGCAATGTCTTTATAACGGATTGGCCAGTCCACACCATGTCCGTCTTTCAAATTGTCTTCAAAATTCAGATCACTGAAACGGTAACTTTGTCTGCCCCACATCAGAGATTTACCGCCAACGTGGAAACCGCGGTACCAGTCAAACCGTTTCACTTCAGTATACGGGCAGTCCAGATCATTTACCCAGAAACTTTCATTGAATTCTGAATACGGATAATCTCTTTTTTGAACCGGATGCGTTTCTCTTTGTGCCTCGGTAAGTTTACCACGATGTTCAAATTCCCATGGCTTTTTCATCGCCGTGGTATAGTCTTTAATGTGTTCAATGTTTCTGCCTCTTTCCAGCAATAAAACTTTTAAACCTTTTTCTGTCAGTTCTTTTGCGGCCCAGCCACCACTAATTCCAGATCCTACAACAATCGCATCATAAGTATTTTGCGCTGTTGCCTTTGTATTTAGATTGCTCATTATTTTTAATGTTATAAGATTAAGCCCAAACTCTTTGACCAGGTTTCAAATCCACACAGCCATCGTAACGACCAGGGATTTCCAGATATTCATAAGCCTTAGTGGCTCCAATTTCAGAAGTGAAATAACCCAATAAGGTCAGGTCACGGATGATGGCAAAGAAACGTGGTTCTGTTTTGGGTTTGTCCTTTGGCAGGATGGAAATGGTGCCTGCATTTTCTGTTGGGGACTTGGCCTGTGCCGGGTTCGTTTTCTGTTTTTCTGATTCGGCCTCTTTTTGCTTATCCAGGTTTTCCTTCTCTACCTTAATTGCGGCAACAGTCTCATCTCTGAGTTTACCCAGTAATTCCTGGCGCTGTTGTGTACTGAGCTCCAAAAATGTTTTTTTATACGTGGTGTTGGCTTGTTTGTCCAGATCTTCGAGGCCTTTAGTAAAAGCTTTTTGCGCATCTTCAGGATAGCAATCTTTTAACATCATACTGATGAACGGTCCAACCCCTGCTGCTTTAGCGCCAGGGCTGCTCGTTGTCGGAATAATGATGTCAGCAATTTCGGTAATCGTATCCTGCTGTGCTTTAGTAAATAATTCGCCCTTGGCATTGGTGGCGGGAGAATTACAACTGTCCAGGAATACCCCAATTGTAGTTGCGGATAGTGCTCCCCCCATTAAAAAGGCAACACTTTTCACTGCGTCTCTTCTGTTCATATTTGGTGGTTATGGTTGTATTGTGTATTTAAATGTGTTTTGTATGGTAATATTAAGCAAAAAAAATTAGTTAGTGTTATTTGTACACCGTAAAGTCTATATGTAATGTTTTTGTTACGGGCTGCCGGAGGGGGAAATTTGTCATGGGTATTGAAAAAAAATGGTGGATAAAAATGAAGCTTATCTTTTGGCCAGCGCAAACAATTTTGAATAGGTTTGTCCATTTATTTACCTTTGCCCAAATCCTAATTATTCATGACTGAAAAAATAATAGTGCTAGGTTCCAATGGTCAGATCGGCACAGAACTGGTAACCGCGCTGCGAAAAACGTATGGCGAGGATAATGTGGTGGCTTGTGATATCCGCAGGCCGGATTATGACATCAAAAATTCAGGTCCTTTTGAATTTGTAAATGTTTTGGAAAAGGATACCCTGAATGCTATTTTTCAAAAATATAAGCCTACTCAGGTCTACCTGCTGGCTGCGTTGTTGTCGGCAACCGGGGAGCAAAATCCAAAACTGGCCTGGGATCTGAACATGAATGGCTTGCTGAATATTCTGGACCTTGCAATTTCCTACCAGACAGCTAAGGTGTACTGGCCAAGTTCCATCGCTGTTTTTGGACCGAATTCGCCGAAAGATCAAACCCCTCAATATTGTGTAATGGATCCAAATACGGTTTATGGCGTAAGTAAACTGGCTGGCGAAAGGTGGTGTGAATATTACCATCAGAAGTTTGGTCTGGACGTCAGGAGCATCCGTTATCCGGGATTGATCAGCTGGAAAGCAGCACCAGGTGGTGGCACAACGGATTATGCCATTCACATTTTTCATGATGCCTTGAAAAAGGGAACGTATGCTTCGTTTTTGAATGCAGCTACAGCATTGCCGATGATGTATATGGACGATGCCATTCGTGGTACCATAGAACTGATGGACGCTGAGGCGAGCAGAATTTCTATCCGTTCGAGTTATAACTTTGCCGGAGTAAGCTTTACACCGGAGGTTTTAGCGGCTGAGATCAGAAAGCATATTCCGGAATTTACCTTAACTTACACCGAAAATGATCCACGTCAGCAGATTGCGAATAGCTGGCCAAGATCTATAGATGACAGTTTTGCGGTAAATGACTGGGCCTGGAAACCAGAATTTGACCTGGCAAAACTAACTACAGATATGTTAAAGAATTTAAAGAAATAAAAAATAAATGGGAAGAGCATTTGAATTTAGAAAAGAAAGAAAATTTAAACGTTGGGCCAAAATGGCCGTTCAGTTTACCAGGATAGGTAAAGATATTGTAATGGCTGTGAAAGATGCCGGACCTCATCCGGAGACAAATTCACGCCTGCGTACGGCCATGCAGAATGCGAAAGCAGTAAACATGCCGAAAGACCGTGTTGAAGCAGCTATAAAAAGGGCTTCTGATAAAAGCATGGCAAATTATGAAGAAATAGTTTACGAAGGATATGCGCCACATGGCGTGGCTGTACTTATCGAAACAGCTACAGACAATACCAACAGAACTGTTGCCAATGTGCGCAGTTATTTCAATAAAACCAGTGGGACTTTGGGTAAAACCGGTTCGCTTGACTTTGTATTTAACAGAAAGTCGATATTTCGCTTTGTTCCTGCTGAGAACCTGGATCTGGAAGAACTGGAGTTTGAGTTGATTGATGCCGGATTGGAAGAACTTTACGTAGAGGCTGATGAAGAAGGAAATGATATTGCGGTAGCACAGGGTCCTTTTGAAAATTTTGGAACCCTGCAAAAGGCACTGGAAGAAAAAGGCATAGAATTAAAAAGTGCAAAGTTGGAGCGCATTGCTTTATCGCACCATGAAGTTACAGAAGAACAGGCTGCTGATGTCATGAAACTAATTGATAAATTAGAAGAGGACGATGACGTACAGGCTGTTTATCACAATATGGCTGAATAAATTCAGCTATTTATGATTTGAAAATAACCATGGCAATAACCTGGGCTCTGCAAAAGCAGAGTTCCAGCTGTTGTGGTTCGCATCCGGATACAAAGTTAGATTTACAGGTTTTCCCAATACCTTCAACTGATCGGCAATTGCCGTAGAAAAGTTCATGGATACCACGTCGTCTTTCTCCCCATGAAAAATCCATAAGGGTACATGCTTGTATTTTTCTACGTTAGCTACATTGTCCCCACCACAAATGGCAAAGGCCGCAGCAAATACTTTAGGCTTGCGTCTCAGTAATTCGTAAGTACCCATACCGCCCATCGATAAACCACCCAGGTATACTCTTGATTTATCGATGTAAGGTTTATCCAGGAAATTATCCAGCATACCCAATAAAGCATGCATGGCCTTGGTTGGTTTTCCCTTTTTTTGAAAAGCAAATTGCCTTTTGCCTTTGTCGTTGGTTGTAATTTCTACATTACTCCAGTAGCTGTCTGTACCGCACTGTGGAAAGACTACAATAGCAGGGAAATTTTTTCTGTATTCCTCTTTTAGAAATAGTTTTCCGCCATGTGTCAGCTGTTTCTGGTTGTCATTTCCCTGTTCACCACGTCCATGTAAAAAAAAGACAACCGGATATTTTCGCTGTGCATTGAAATGTTCCGGGAAAAGTACCCGGTAAGCTATGGTATCTTTTTTATGGATAAAACTTCCTTTGTCGTACTGCTTGAAATCTTGGCTTCGCGCGCCTAAATTGCTAAGCAGTAAGCCTATCAGGATCGTTAATTTGAATCGGTTCATGATGCTAAAATAATGAATTTCCTATCAATTTATTTACTAAAGCTATTTTATCAGCGTAAATTTCCCGGTTGCGACGTCCCTCGAATTTCCGCCGACAAACACGTTGAAATCACCGGGTTCGGCTACAAATTTTAAGGTCGAATCGTAAAACTTGAGGTCACCCTACAGATGCTTGCAAGCCTTCCAATAGAGGGCTGGTATTGGCCAGCTCGCTGTTTACACATCATGTTCCGGGCATATTACTACCTGTATTGGCCAGCGGACCAATTAATGCGATGGTTGCCTGTCTTTTTAAGCGGTAATGTATGCCCCGGTATAAATAATGCCGTCAGCACCAGCGGCAACGGCACGTACAATTTGGCGATTGGGCATTTTGTATTGCTGCCAGTATTTGCCATCGTAGCTGAGCAGGCCTTGTGCATTGCCAAAATACA